>TARA_R110000765_G_scaffold73277_2_pt1 | contig 22520 bp, 20 predicted proteins | sample TARA_R110000765 | Tara Oceans TARA_R110000765 (sample SAMEA4398168) | marine metagenome | biome: Polar Biome; feature: [MES] marine water layer (ENVO:01000295) within the mesopelagic zone...; material: water (ENVO:00002006), including particulate matter (ENVO:01000060) such as...... | reverse complement strand
CAGCGTGAGTACTATTTGAATGAGCAAATGAAAGCTATTCAAAAAGAACTTGGTGATGATGAAGAAGGTACCAACGAAGTTGAGCAAATAGAAAAACAGATTGAAGCTGCTCAAATGCCTAAAGAGGCTAAAGAAAAAACCTTAACTGAATTGAAAAAATTGAAAATGATGTCGCCAATGTCTGCTGAGGCAACTGTTGTGCGTAGTTATATCGATTGGATGATCAGTGTACCGTGGAAAAAACGCAGTAAATTAAAGCGTAATCTTAAGTTAGCACAAGAAGTGTTAGACAAAGACCATTACGGACTTGATAAAGTTAAAGAGCGTATATTAGAGTATTTGGCCGTTCAGCAACGTGTGAGTCAACTAAAAGGACCGATACTTTGTTTAGTAGGACCTCCTGGTGTCGGTAAAACATCATTAGGACAATCTATTGCAAAATCAACCGGCCGCAAATATGTGCGCATGGCGCTAGGTGGTGTTCGTGATGAAGCTGAAATACGTGGTCATAGAAGAACTTACATTGGTTCTTTACCTGGCAAGCTAATTCAAAAAATAGCGAAAGTAGGCGTTAAAAATCCACTATTTTTGTTAGATGAAATAGATAAAATGGCTTCTGATATGCGTGGTGATCCAGCTTCTGCACTTCTAGAGGTACTAGATCCTGAACAGAATAGTAGTTTTAATGACCATTATTTGGAAGTTGATTATGATCTTTCTGATGTAATGTTTGTTGCTACATCTAATAGCATGGATATTCCTGGACCATTACTTGATCGTATGGAAGTTATTCGTTTGTCGGGCTATACCGAAGATGAAAAACTCAATATTGCGAAAAATCATTTGTTAAATAAGCAAATCGAACGCAATGGTTTAAAGAGTACAGAAATTGAAATTGAAGACAGCGCTATTATTGGTATTATTCGATATTACACGCGTGAAGCAGGTGTGCGTGCGTTAGAGCGCGACATATCTAAGTTATGTCGAAAAGCGGTGAAATCGATACTGTTAGACAAAAAAGTTAAAAAAGTAACGATTAACCAAGATAACTTATCCGACTTTTTAGGCGTTCAACGCTTTGATTATGGTAAAGCTGACGATGAAAACCGTGTAGGTCTAGTCACGGGTCTTGCTTGGACACAAGTTGGTGGTGAGTTACTTACGATTGAAACTGCTTCTGTACCTGGTAAAGGCAAGTTAAGTTATACCGGCTCGCTAGGTGATGTTATGCAAGAGTCAATACAAGCTGCGATGACAGTGGTACGCAGTCGCACAGAAAAATTACGTATTAATGAAGATTTTCATGAAAAACGCGATATTCATGTGCATGTGCCAGAAGGAGCAACGCCGAAAGATGGTCCAAGTGCCGGTATTGGCATGTGTACCGCTTTAGTATCAAGCTTAACAGGTAATCCGGTGAGAGCTGATGTTGCTATGACAGGCGAAATTACATTGCGTGGTGAAGTATTAGCTATCGGCGGTTTAAAAGAAAAATTACTTGCAGCACATCGCGGTGGTATAAAAACGGTTATTATTCCGAAAGATAATGAGCGAGATTTGAAAGAAATACCTGACAATGTTAAAGCAGATTTAGCCATTTATCCGGTAAAATGGATAGACGAAGTGTTGAAAATTGCTTTAGAACATCCGATTGAAAAGTGGCAATCAGATAAATAAATGGCTAAAAAACAGCTGTTTTTGTTAAAAAACTTAAAAAAATAGCGAAAATTTCGAAAAAAATGCAATTAACGCTTTTCAAACGCTGAAACTATGGTAAGTTAATGACGCTGATAACGCTAGAGCCCCTACGTATAAGGGGCATAGTAGAGATAAAAATAATTATCAATATTTTTAGTTTTCTTTAACTCGGCGCTTGATGTTCAAAAAGAAGCAAAATATAAGGCTTCTGCAGGACGCTAAACAGAAGATAGCGCTGAATAATAACACTTGAAGGGGAATACACTGTGAATAAATCTCAACTAATCGAGAAAATTGCTGCTGGCGCTGACATTTCTAAAGCTGCGGCTGGTCGTGCATTAGATTCATTTATCGAAGCAGTTACAGAAGAATTAAAGGGTGGCGATCAAGTTGCTCTTGTAGGTTTTGGTACTTTTTCAGTACGTGACCGTGCAGCACGCACAGGCCGTAACCCACAAACTGGTGCGACTATTGAAATCGCAGCAGCTAAAATTCCATCTTTTAAAGCTGGTAAAGCACTTAAAGATGCATGTAATGGCTAATCTTTAGCTTTGCTATAGATTACTTATTAAGCCGCTTTTTAAGCGGCTTAATTGTATCTGAGATATCAAAAATATTAACTCACCGGTACAGATTAATAAAAGTACCCACTTCTCGCTATTCCTGTCACGCGACACCTCTCATACTATACCCAAAGAGCGCTGCTTAAATTTTAAAAAACTAAGTTTAATAAATTTTATGCAAGGCAGTACATTTTCATTACATCTTCACATTTTTTTTTATGATATTTTATTTTTATTAGATTCATTATTACTTTCTAATCATTATCAAGAAAAACGCTTATCCCATGAAGAATCTAACTTTCCAATACGCTTAATGCGCTGATTTTTCGGACGGAATTGCTAGGAAAAATAGATGATAATTGTTACTCTACGACGCGATTAAAAAGTATGTATAAATTGATTGGCGTTAATTAAAGTTTCTACAAGGCTAATATCAAACGAATTAAGTGATTGCTTCAACATAGGTATAAATTAAATAATATGATTACATTCTGGCTGGCAATTTTATCATTGATAGTGATTGCATTACTTATTGTCTGGCGTATTTTTTCTTCATCTAAAGATACTGTCGGTGCTGAAAATATCAATATTCGTCAAGAAACCAACGTCACGCTTTATCATGAACACCTAGCCCAACTTGAGGCTGATTTAGCTGAAGGCAGTATTGAGCAAGATAGCTACCTGCAGTTGAAAGCAGAGTTAGATAAAACATTGTTGCAAGATGCCAATTCAACTCGCACGCTTAATGAAGAACAAAATACAAGATCTTGGTTGTGGCCACTTGTCATTGCATTAAGTGTGGTGAGCTTTAGCTTTTTTAGTTACATGAAGCTTGGTTCTTATCAATTATTAAACACACCTGTAGCAATCGAAAGTACTGATCATAGTCAATTAACACCAGAGCAGATGTTAGCTTTTCGACTACAGCAACTTGAGCAAGTAGTCGCTGATGAGCCTGAAAATGCAGAGGCTTGGTTTAGCTTAGGTCAAGCTTATATCTCTGTTGGTAAATTTGATAATGCGATAGCGGCGTTTGATAAAGTTATGGAACAAGTTGGCGAACACGCTGAAATATTGGGGCCAAAAGCCCAAGCTATGTATTATAAAAATGATCAGCAAATAGATGCTGGTGTTCAGCGTGTGATTGATCAAGCATTAGCGTTAGACTCGCTAGATCCGGCAACCAATATTTTGCTTGGCATGGATAGTTTTAGTCATCAAGATTTTGCTAAGGCGGTTCAGTATTGGGAAGTGGTATTAAACAGTGAGCGACCTGGCATAAGCACCGATGCGCTAGCTGATGCGGTTGAAGAAGCTAAAAACCAATTACGCCTGAGTAATGAGTCAGCTCCTTTGGTTAATGATAACAAAACATCTGACATGAGTTTGCCTCACCTCACCGTTGAAGTTTCTTTAGCGTCTAGTCTGCAAGAGCAATTAATCAGTGGTGATGATAAAACCGTATTTATATACGCTATAGCTGCCGATGGTCCTCGTATGCCATTAGCTGCAGTTAAAATAAAAACCAGTGATTTACCTGTCACTATCGTATTAGATGATTCACAAGCCATGACACCGCAAATGCGCCTCAGTAGTGTCAATAAAGTTCATATTTACGCAGTAGTGTCTATGCAAGGTAGTGTGGGTATTAAGTCAGGTGATTTTAAAGCAGAAATGTTGAATGTAGACACCATGACAAAAACTCCAATAACGATGGAAATTTCAATACAAGTTCCTTAAAGAGCTTTTAAAGTGCTGAGGTGAGGTTATTAACGTGACTTTACCGTATTTTTACTTAATTATGAGCTGATTTGGCGCTAGTCTTGACTAGCTATAATCAGCTAAACTAATTGCCATAATGTTTTAACATTGATTTACAGGAATTATCATGATCCCAGAGCTCGGCCATTTCGCACTCATTATCGGGTTAGCTTTCGCATTATGTTTAAGCATAGTGCCACTTATCGGTGTAGCGAGAAATAATCAGCAACTTATCAATAGTGCTAAGCCACTAAGTTTTGGCTTATTCTTATTTGTTGGTATTAGTATTTTTCTATTAGCTTATAGTTTTACTGTTGATGACTTTTCGGTCAAATATATTGCTAACCATTCAAATAGTTTATTACCTTATTACTTCAAAATAAGTGCGGTTTGGGGCGGGCATGAAGGCTCAATGCTGTTATGGATTTTTTCTCTAACTTTATGGACATTTGCGGTTAGTATTTATAGTAAGCAACTCGAAAAAGAGTTTGTTGCACGTGTTTTAGCGATAATGGGCATGATAGCGGTTGGCTTTATCTTTTTTACCTTACTCACTTCTAACCCTTTTGAGCGATTATTACCAAACTTCCCGCTAGAAGGGCAAGATCTAAACCCTCTGTTACAAGATATAGGCTTAATCATTCACCCGCCAATGCTATACATGGGTTATGTTGGTTTTTCAGTCGCGTTTGCTTTTGCTATCGCAGCCTTAATGGCAGGTAAAATGGATGCAGCGTGGGCACGTTGGTCTCGTCCATGGACCGTTGCTGCTTGGTCATTTTTATCTGTAGGCATCGCACTAGGTAGTTGGTGGGCATATTATGAACTCGGTTGGGGTGGTTGGTGGTTTTGGGATCCTGTTGAAAATGTTTCATTTATGCCATGGCTTGCCGGTACTGCGCTGATTCATGCTTTAGCGGTTACTGAACAACGAAATACATTTAAGCATTGGACATTACTGTTAGCTATTTTGACCTTTTCTTTAAATTTATTAGGGGCATTTTTAGTACGTTCAGGGGTTATTACCTCAGTGCATTCGTTTGCCGTTGACCCAGGACGTGGCCTTTACTTACTTATTTTATTAGCAATCGCAGTAGGTGGTTCGTTGACACTTTATGCCTTTAGAGCTGCAAAAGTGAGTAGTCCTAGCCGTTTCACCTTTTATTCTCGTGAAAATACGATACTAGTGGCAATATCAATATTGATCACAGCAACGGTAACTATTTTACTTGGCACGTTATATCCCATGATTATTGATGCTATGGGATTAGGTAAAATATCAGTTGGCGCACCATATTTTAATGCGGTTTTTGTTCCTATGATGATTGCGCTTTTCTGCTTTATGGGGATTGGTCCACTTATTAGATGGAAAAAGGCACGTAAAGGCGAGCTATCTAAGCATTTAAATGTTATCTCAATTGTGAGTGTTATTTTTGGTGCAGCTTGGCCATTTATTTTCGCTGGTGAATTTAGCATTAGCGCATTTATTGGAATGACCCTGGGGTGCTGGATTGTGTTAGCGGTGCTTAAAGATGTTTTCAATAACGCAAAACAAGTTGATGGTAGTTTTAAATTTTCAGCCGTGCCACTTAATCATATAGGTATGGCGGTTGCACATGCCGGTATTGCAGTTACTGTGATAGGTGTGACTATGGTTTCAACCTATGAACAAGAAATTAACGTTAAAATGGCTGCTGGAGAAAGTACAACTTTATCAGGCTATACCATAGAGTTTGGCGGCACTAAAAATATATTAGGGCCAAACTACAGTGCAGTCCAAGGCCAAGTTAAGGTGTCTATTGATAATAAGTTTGTCACATTATTGCAACCAGAACAGCGTACATACAAGGTGCAACGTTCAGGTATGACAGAGGCCGCCATTCATACAACGTTATGGCGTGATATATATGTAGCATTAGGCGAGCCACTTGATAAAAACACTTGGTCAATGCGTTTATATTATAAACCCTTTATTGTATGGATTTGGCTAGGCGCATTCTTAATGGCGATAGGGGGCTTTTTAGCAATATTAAGTAAACGTTATCGTAAACGAGTATTAGCACCAAAACAGAAAGACCCTGAACAATCGAACCCTGCAGTTTTAAAAGAGGCGTAAATTAGTGAAAAGTATTATTCGTTTTATACCATTAATTTTATTTGTTTTATTGGGTGTGTTGCTTTATCGAGGATTATTTCTTAATCCTCAAGCGATGCCGTCAGCAATGATAGGTAAACCATTACCTAATTTTGAATTACCTATGTTGAAGGCAACGGAACAAAAAGTTGGACGAGAAGATTTAAAAGGTAATATTGTCCTTCTTAATGTTTGGGCCACTTGGTGTATTCAATGTAAATATGAACATCCATACTTACTTGAGATAGCAAAAGACCCACGAATAAAGCTTTACGGGCTTAATTTTACCGATGACCATAGTGCAGCTTTGCGTTGGTTAAAACAGTATAAAGACCCTTATGTATTCTCTATTTTTGATGAACAAGGAGCTTTGGGATTAGACATTGGCGTATTTGGTGCACCTGAAACTTTTGTGATTGATCACACTGGCGTTATTCGTAAACGTTTTGCTGGACCTATTAATACTGAAGTATGGAAAAAAGAATTTTTACCGCTAATTGAAACATTAGAAACGGAAATGGCCCAAGGTGCTTCTTAATGTATAACGTCCTAATTAAAAAAGCTTTATTGGTTAAGCAAATGCTAGGCTACGTATTTGCCTGCTTACTGTTAAGTACTATTGGTCTAACGAGTGTAAATGCCAACCCAGTAGATACCTTTGAATTTAATGACGAAGTAACTAAAGTCCGATTTCAAGTGCTCTCTAAAGAGTTACGTTGTCCAAAATGTCAAAATCAAAACTTAGCCGATTCTAACTCAAAAATTGCCGTTGATTTAAGAAAAAACCTTTATAACTTGTTACAAGAAGGTAAAACCGATCAGGAAATTATTGATTTTATGGTTTATCGCTACGGTGACTTTGTTCTCTACAGACCACCGTTGAAAGAGCAAACCTATATTTTATGGTTTGGTCCAATTGTCATCCTTTTAGGGTTTATTCTCGGTGTGGTATTTGTGCTAAGAAAGCGCAGTAAGTTGAAAACCAATGAGCTTGACTTGTCGGTGCAAGAACAAGCTAATTTGGACGATATTCTTAACAAGAAATAAACCAATAAAGTGCGTCGTGATTATCCGAAGGTGAACACAATGAAATAGCGACGTTGAACACATAATTGATGCTTATTTGAGCGTTATTTGTGCGTTAGAGTAAAAGAGTTTCATTTTGATAATTATTGGGCTAACATGCCCGTTCATATCGCGATTTTAAAGCATATAAGTTAATTAAATAATTTGTTTGATTTGCTATAGAAGTTAAATTTTACTTTTATACACTCATCAGTTTTTATTTACTTTATGTATAATAGCGGTAATTTAATACCGCAGATAAAGTCGCCCGGAAAGTAAAATACCCGCGTGTAAAGAGATAAAGATGTTAGAAAATATTCGAGAAAGCTCTCAAGGATTAACCGCTAAGATTATTCTTGGTTTTATTATTTTAACCTTCGCTGTTGCCGGCATTGGTAGCTACAGTAATTCAGTTGATTCGTCAGTTGCTGACGTCAATGGTGAAAAAATTACACAAGATGAGTTTAATAAAGCTTATCAAGAACAACGTAATCGTATGGCGCAACAGTTTGGTGAAATGTTTGAAACGTTATCATCTGATCCTGGCTACATGAGTAACTTTCGTAAGGGCGTTGTTGATAACTTAATTAACCAAAAACTTATTGACCAAAACTCAGAAATGCTTGCCATTCGAGTTGCTGACCAACGAATTAAAAGTACTATTCGCAATATGCCAGAATTTCAAGTGGACGGTGTTTTTGATAACAACCGCTACTTAGCGATGATTAACCAAGCTGGTTTTTACCAATCGTCTGATTTTCGCGATTACTTACGTACTGAAATGACACGTCGTCAATTAACTCAGGCATTGGTTGCAAGCGAATTTAGCTTACCTTACCAAGAAAGTATGTTTTCAGCTTTACAGAATCAAGAACGTGATATTCGTTTTGCTACCATTAATGCTGAGCAATTTAAAGCTACTATCGAACTAAGCGATGAAGAGGTAAATGATTATTACCTTGAAAACCAGTCACGTTTCGAGAACCAAGAACAAGTAAAAGTAAATTATATTACGCTTGATGTTAATACCATTGCCAGCAAGGTAGTGTTAACAGACGCAGATGTTAAAGCTTATTATCAAAGTAATATCAGCCAATATCGCGATGAAGAAAAACGTCGTGTTGCTCATATTCTAATTGAATTTGGTGATGATGAAGCTAAAGCTAAAGCCGATACAGAAGCGTTACTTGCAAAAATAAATGCCGGTGAAGACTTTGCTACTTTAGCGAAAGAAAATTCAGCTGATACTTTCAGTGGTGAAAATGGCGGCGACTTAGATTGGATTGACGCTGGTGTAATGGATGCTGCTTTTGATGAAGCCGCTTTTGCATTAACAGGTGTTGGTAGTGTAAGTGAAGTGGTTAAAACAGATTTTGGGTTCCACATCATTAAACTTACTGACTACAAAGCTGAAAACGTTCAAACGTTATCTGAAGTGCGTGAAGATATAGTCAAAAAAGCTAAAAGCGAAAAAGCGCAAGATAAATTCTTTGAGCTTCAACAAGAAGTTGCGCGTTTAAGTTTCGAGTTCCCAGATAGCTTAGACGATGCTGCTGGTGCAATTAATGCGACAGTTAAAACCTCTGGTTGGTTAACACGCGGTGCCAATGTAGCACCTTTTAATGAAAGTGCTGCTGTAGATGCTGCCTTTTCAGATATTGTAGTTAATGAGCAGTTAAACTCAGATGTTATTGAAGTAAGTGATACTTTAGCAATCGTTATGCGTTTGAATGAATATCAAGATGCGAGTATTAAACCGCTTGCTGATGTAAGTGCGCAAATTAAAAGTATTTTGGTTGCTAAAAAAGCATCTGAAAAAGCACAAATAGTTGCTGATGAGTTACTCGCTGCATTTAAGTCAGGTACTGATATTACCGAGCAATTAAGTGCTATTGGCGCAACTATGGAAACTAAAACAGCTGTTACACGTGTTGGAAGTGGCTTAGATGCTAGTTTAGCTCGTGAAGCGTTTAAATTACCTAAGCCTAATGATGGTGCGGTATCAGCAACAACAGTTAATTTAAGTAACGGTAATCTGGCGCTACTTGAAGTGCAATCTGTCAAGGTAGGCGAAGCGAAAGACTCTCCAAACTTGTCTCAGCAGCTAACTCAGCAATTAGCACAAGCGTCTTATTTAAGTTATGTTGAATCACTTAAAGTCGGTGCAGAGATTGTACGTAAAGAAGTACAGGCACCAACTACGCAATACTAGTTGTAAAGCTTTTATAAAAAAACCAGCCGATTGGCTGGTTTTTTGTTTTTAATTTCTGGTTATCAATTTTACAGCTTTATATTATAAACCGCAGTGTAACTAACTAGGTAATTACTCGGTCTGAATATCCTTCAAGTGATCAAGCGTTCAAGCTCCTTGGCTAAGACAAGTTAATGGTTCAATAATTGAAAGCGTTGGCTCATGATCAGTTTTTTAGTGTATTTGTGCTTTGGCTTTTTCAAAATATCCATTGTTTTTCCAGTCTCTAATACTTTCCCTTCACACATCACCATCATTTCATCACTGAAGTGCCTAACAATGCCTAAGTTGTGCGAAATTAATATAAATGCCAATCCCATCTGCTGCTGTAAATCGAGCAATAAATTAATCATTTGAGAACGTAAAGATGGATCGAGAGACGCTAATGCTTCATCAAGAATAATAACTTGTGGTTGTAATATAATTGCTCGGGCCAATGAAATACGCTGCTTTTGACCACCAGAAAACATATGTGGATAAAAGCTCATATGATCTGCCAATAAACCCACCTTTTGCAATGTTTCTCTTATCAATTGATGGCGTTCACTTTCATCTAGATTGGTATTGAGACGCAAAGGCTCATCAAGTAATTGCTCAATGGTTAAACTTGGGTTTAACGTTGTTCCTGAGTCTTGAAATATCATTCTAATGTGCTGACAACGTTGCTTAAAGTTGCCAGGAGCTAAGGTTTGACCATTCAAGCGAATATCGCCTGTTGTCGGTAACTCTGCACCTACAAGTAACTTGGCAATGGTTGATTTTCCTGAGCCAGTTTCTCCGACAATAGCTAAGGTTTTATGTGGCATAATATCAAAGGAAATAGGCTCTAACGCCGTGACACATTTTTTGTTAAACCAATAATTTTTGTCTTTATAGGTTTTACTTAAATTACTGACTTGTAATAATACCGTACTCACGAGTAGCTATCCTTAAGTGGAAAATGGCAACTCACTTGATGACTATGAAAGTTTTTAATTTTTGGTGCATCCACACACTTTTGTTGCGCACGAGGGCATCTTGGACCCAAGCGGCACCCAATAGGTAAATGTTGTAATATAGGAATACTGCCAGGCAATGTCATTAAACGAGATTTACTAGGGATCATCCTATTCGCTCTCGGGCTACTATCAACTAAAGCACGTGTATAAGGATGATACGGTTGGTTAAATATTTGCTCTGTTGTTCCTGCTTCAACAAATTGTCCGCTGTACATTACGGTAATCGTATTTGTCCAATGTGTTACGTTTTCTAAATCATGACTTATCAATAATATTGACATATTTTTAAGTTGATTTAAGCTCGCCAATAGGCGAAATATTTGGCCTTGGTTTGTACTTTCCATCGCTGCGGTTGGTTCATCAGCAATCAATAGCATTGGACGTCTAGCAAGTGCCATTGCAATCATAACGCGTTGACATAAAGCGTCGGTGAGTTGATGTGGATAGCTTTTTACACATACTTCATGTTGCTTGATACCAACTTTATGCAATAAGTTAATTGCGGCTTGTTTTCTTTGTTGACGTTTCTGCCAAAAAAAACCAGTAAGTTGCTCGAAGTCTACCGCTTCTTCTAATTGCTCGCCAATAGTCGTAGTGGGGTCTAAACACGCCATAGGCTCTTGAAATATCATTGCAACGTCTTTAGATATAACTGCTTTACGCTCTGCGGGTGAAAGACGCATGAGGTCATTACCCCGCCAATGAAAGCGATCGGCGTCTACGCGCCACTTTTCATCAAGCACGCCTACAATTGCTTGCGCAAGTAATGACTTCCCTGAACCAGACTCACCAACCAAGCCGCGTACTTCACCTTCTTTCATGGTGAGGTTGACTCGATCAACCGCATATATGGGTTTTGATGCTGTTTTTAGCTCAATAGATAGATTACGTATATCAATTAGATTCATTAGTTTTCCTTGCGCACTTTTAATGCATGGCGCATGCCTTCACCCACTAAGTTCGTCGCTACAACCGAAAATAAAATAGCTAAACCAGGAAGGTATACTGTCCATGGCGCAATATAGAATAAATCAATACCGTTAGCTAGCATTGCACCCCATTCAGGCATTGGAATAGGCGCGCCTAATCCCAAAAAGCCAAGTGCGGCTATATCTAAAATAGCGGCTGATTGTGCAAGTGTTGCTTGGCTAATAAGTTTTTCGATTATATTAGGGAAAATAGAATAACGTAAAAGCCGAAGTGAACTCGCACCATCAAGGCGTGATGCCAATACATAATCTTTCGCAAACTCTTCGCGAACAGCGTTTCGAGTTATGTGTACAAACTGCGGTATTAATACCATGATAATGGCCCATAAGGTGTTTTCTAAACCTGGGCCGAGTATTGCGACAATTATAATCGCTAACAATAATGAAGGTATTGACAAGATCACATCAAGAAAGTGGTTCAAAAAGCTAGATTTAATACCCGAAGTTAACGCTGATAGCGAGCCAATGACAACGCCAATCGCTAACGATGCAACAACAACAATAATACTTAAGCCAAAAGTGAGTGATGTACCATGAATCAAGCGCGATAACATGTCGCGGCCAAGGTTGTCTGTGCCAAGTAAAAAACTTACATTACCATCGTCACTCCATGCGGGTGGCAAAAGCAAGTGATCTAAATGGTTCTCAACTGAAGAGTAAGGGGTAATAACATTAGCCAGTACTGCAAGTGCAATAAGAAACAAGAAACAGCCAAAGCCAATAAGCACGACAGGCGGCTCTTTAAAGTTATGCCATAGTTGCATTAATGGTGTAGGAAACTCTTCTTCCTGATATATTTTATCTCGTGGCATTACGTGGCTCCCTAGCTAAAGGGTTAAGCGCCGCGTAAACAAAATCTATAATAATGTGCACGATAAAAATAAAGGTAGAAAGCACAATTAACCCTCCTTGAATTGCCGTGTAATCACGTTGATAAATACTTTCGATTAACCAACGCCCAATGCCCGGCCAACTAAAAATCACCTCGGTCACCATTGCAATAGTTATAAGGTTGGCAAACTGCAAGCCCACGTCTCTAATAACTTTAATAAAGGCATTACGCATAGCATGACGATATATAATCTGAGCAAAGGTTAAGCCTTTTGCGTTAGCCGCTTTAATGTAATGCGTGTCTAAAACTTCTAGCATTGCCGTGCGAGCCAGACGCATAAAAATAGTGGCTGGGGCTAATGCCACCACAATAACGGGTAATATAAGGTGTCGAGTTGCATCTTGAAATGCTTGCCATTTATAAGGACTGTCGCTGAGCAAAATATCAATAAGCTGTAAGCCGGTAACAGGTTCAATTTCAAATAATAGGCTGATTTGACCTGCTGATGGAAACCAACCCAACTGAATTGAGAATACAAGTATCGCAAGTATGCCTAACCAGAAAACCGGAATTGAATAGCCAAGCATCGCAACGGTAAGTATTAAGTTGTCAGGTAATTTACGATGATATATAGCAGCAAAAAAACCAATGGGAATCCCGAAAAACATTGCAACGAGCAATGCTACAGAGGTCAATTCAATTGTTGCGGGTAACCGATTAAGTATTTCGGTTGAAATAGGTAAATGGCTTGTCATAGAGTAGCCCATTTCACCATTAAACAAATGACTAAGATAACTGAAATACTGACTTATTAGCCCTGATTGTTGTTTATATTCATCAGCTAAAATTGCCAATTGCTCTGGTGAAGCATTTAACTGTCCGGTTAAATTGATAAGTTGCTCACCAGGGAATAAAAAACTTAAACTGAAAGACAATATTGTTAATAACAAGATTGTAAAAATAAATAAGTTAAGACGGCGAAGGGTAAATATAAGCATATTAGTTTTTTGTTACCCCATTAAAATCAATGCCACCAATGGCGCGTAACAATTTTCCGTGTATATTATTTGCTCGTGCTTGAAAGCGCTTTGAATGCGCAATTGGAATTAACGGTACTTCTTCATTAATTAACGCTAAGGCTTTTGAATAGAATACTTTACGCTTATTAATATTGTTTGTTTGTAAAGCTCGTTGAATAAGTTTGTCGAATTTTTCATTACACCAGAAAGTTCTATTACTCCCCGTTAATGCCGAAGAGCAACTGAGTAAGGGCGAAAAAAAGTTATCGGGATCTGGATGATCAGCCGACCAACCTAAAAGTACGCTTTGATGTTCGCCATCTGAAATTTTACGCAAAAAAGTTGACCATTCGTAGCCTGACACTATATCAACTTTGATACCTATTCTGAGTAAGTCATCCTGAATAAGCTTCGCCATAGTCACAGCATCTGGGTTGTAGGAACGTTGCACAGGCATAGCCCATAAATCCATCGCAAATCCTTCGCTATAGCCCGCCTGTGTGAGTAATTCTTGTGCTTTTTGAATTGAATACTCTTGGCTCGGTATGCTGGCATCGTAAGCCCAAGAAGAGTTTGGAATAATACCATTAGCTATTTCGGCTTGCCCAGTATAAACAGCATCAAGAATAGCTTGTTTATTTATCGCATAAGACAATGCTTTACGCACTAATGGATTATTGAACGGGGGTTTGCTGGTATTGAAGCCTAAATAACCGACATTAAAAGCGGTTACTGATTCTAGTATTAAGTTAGGATGTTGTTTAATTTTTTCGTGTGCAATCGGGTAAGCAATAACATCACACTCGCCTGCCAATAACTTGGTTAGTCGACCGGTATCTCGTGGTGTTATATCGAAAACAAGTTGTTTAAGTTCAGACTTTCCTCGCCAATAATTTTCATGAGGTTCATAGCGAATAAATGAGCCAGAGCTGTACCATTTAAACTTAAATGGTCCTGTGCCAATCGGTAACATATCAATTTCTTGCATCGTATTGAGTTGCAAGAGTTGCTCAGCATATTCTTTTGATAAAATAACGGCTGAATCTCCACCAATGTTAGCGAGAAATGAACTATCTGAATGCGATAGTTGAAAACGAACCGTATGGTCATTAATCTTTTCTATATTATCAATAAGGTTAGCTAATTGTGCATTCTCAAAAAATGGATATTTGCCACCAGAAATTTCATGGTATTCATGGTTTACATCCAACATACGATTGAAGCTAAAAATGACATCGTCGGCATTCAGAGGCCGTGTTGGCGTAAAGTATCTAGTTTGATGGAATTGAACATCTTTGCGAAGGTAAAAGGTTACCATTTTGCCATCGCGTGTTACATGCCATGACTTAGCAATAGCGGGAATAATTGCATTGTCTAAGGGATCAAACTCCATCAGACGATTATATAATTGATTGGAGGTTGCATCTATTGTCGTACCAGAAGAAACGGTTTGAGGATTGAAACTCTCCGGCGGCCCCTCACTACAGTAGATAATACTCTTCTTACTGAGAGAAAGTGTTTCATTTGAATCACATCCAGATAGCACAAGTATCATAAACAGCGCTAAAAGGTTGTAAGATGTTGTTGTAGAGTAAGCCATAGCGAATCTTTATTCTTCGTCTGAACTACTTGAGTCGAGTAGATTATATTTTTTTAAGTAGCCTCTTAATTGATGATAGGTTAATTCTAAGGCATCAGCAGTTTTCTTTTGATTATATTGGCAATTAGCCAATGCAGATTTAATTAAATCAACTTCATAATTTTGTGATAAATCTTTTAGTGATAGAGGAAATTGCAAAGAGGCAGTAATTGGCAGCGTTTTTACCTCAGACTTAACTTGAGGTTCAACCTCCGTTGCTGTTTCCGTTGTATCTAGTTTAGGTGTGGCTTTTATTCTATCATGGGTTTTAATGCGTTTAGATGGTCTATAAGGCGATTCAAAGGGGTCTATGACTAACTCATGTACGGGTAAATGAGGATTGTTGCAACGATATACGCTGCGTTCGACAACATTTTTTAATTCGCGAATATTACCAGGCCAATGATATTCAAGTAAGGCACGCTTTGCTTTTTCAGTAAAACCGCTAAAAAGTTCAAACTCAAGTTCACGCGCCATATTAATAGCGAAATGCTCAGCTAGTACCATAATATCATCTAAACGTTCACGTAAAGGCGGCAGGGTAATAACATCAAAGGCTAGCCTGTCTAAAAGATCTGCACGAAACTCACCAGCAGCGGCCATTGAAGGTAAATCTTCATTGGTTGCAGCTACTAAGCGCGCATTAGTTTTAATCGTTCTAGAGCCACCGACACGTTCAAATTCACCGTACTCTACAACACGGAGTAATTTTTCTTGAATTAATCCTGTAGTGTTCGCTATTTCATCTAAAAATAAAGTGCCATTATCCGCTCGTTCAAAACGACCTTCATGACGTTTACTTGCGCCAGTAAAGGCGCCGCTGTCGTAACCGAATAATTCCGTTTCTAATAAATTTTCATTTAGAGCAGCACAGTTGAGCTTCAGATAATTTTGATCCCAACGTTTTGATAAGTAGTGTAAACGGGCAGCAACAAGTTCTTTACCTGTGCCACGTTCGCCAATAATCAGCACGGGTTTACTTAAAGGGGCTATTTGTGAAATCTGCTCAAGCACTTCCAAAAAGTTGTTAGATTGACCAATGAGATTATCTTGTTGTTTGAAACGTGTCATTTACTGACCTAATAATTGGTTTTTTTCACTAACAAATAGTGTATTTTATTAACAGCTTAGATAGAAGTCTTTTTTTAATTAATAATAAAGTATTACTAATCAGTAGTTTACTTTAATTTTAAAACTTGGCGCAGAACGTGAATAGTAAAAGCTAAGACAATTAAAGTAAATTTTTGAATGAGGAAGTAATTATGGGTGTTTTTTCAAGGTTCACAGATATCATTAACTCTAATATTAACAACTTATTAGACAAAGCAGAAGATCCTGCAAAAATGGTGCGCTTAATCATACAAGAAATGGAAGATACGTTAGTTGAAGTGCGTTCTTCATCAGCAAAAACATTAGCAGATAAGAAAGACTTAGCACGTCAAATTAACCGTTTTGAATCTGATGCAGCGCAATGGCAAGAGAAAGCCGAGTTAGCCTTAAGTAAAGATCGTGAAGACTTAGCGCGAGCAGCGTTAATGGAAAAGAAAAAAAGTGTTGAAAATGCAGACGCATTGGCCGACGAGTTATCTCATGTAGATGGACATATTGCTAAACTACAAAGTGAAATTTCGCAGCTACAAGACAAACTAGCAGATGCTAAGTCTCGTCAAAAAGCGATTATTATGCGTGAAAAAACTGCTAGCTCACGTTTAAAAGTGAAAAAGAACATCGACAGTGAACGTGTTAATGACGCGTTGAGTCGCTTCGACCATTACGAACGTAAAATTGATGACATAGAAGCACAGGTTGAGTCTTACGATATGGGCAGCAAATCATTAGCAGATGAAATTGCAGATTTAGCATCAGATGATAAAGTTGATGATGAATTAGCGCAATTGAAAGCTAAAATGAAATCAGAAGCTAAAACTAAATAAGTAGACGATACCTGCGCATGTCTTGTATTAGACAAAATTAAAGGAGAATTATTGTGGATGAGATTATCATCGCCCCAGTCATTATATTTATGGTCGTCGTAGCGCCTATTTGGTTAATACTACACTATCGAAGTAAACGCCAAATAAACCAGGGCTTCAGTGAAGAAGAGTATATTCAATTAACTGAGCTATCGGCACTTGCTGACAAAATGGCAGACAGAATTAAAACTCTTGAAGCTATTTTAGATGTTGAAACACCGGAGTGGAGAAATAAATTATGACCAGCAAATCCCGAGGTGAGTTATATAGAAATACGAGCCAAGGAAAGTTAGCTGGTGTCTGTGCAGGCATTGCCGATTACTTTGGTTGGGAATCATGGTTGGTACGCATACTGATCGTTTCAGGTGTATTGTTAGGTATGCAGTGGTTTGTGGTTATTTATATCGCTGCTTGGTTTATTTTAGATAAAAAGCCAGCTAATGTGGGTAATGCCCACAAAGGCAATTTTGCTCAAGGCAGCCAATACCAAACTAAAAAATCAGCAAGCTCGCAGCAATATGATGCTGATGATGATATTACCAATGAATCGATTAAAGTTAAGTCTCGTATTTGGCAAGCAGGGGAGCCGCCAAAACAAGCATTTCATGATATTAGACGCAAATTCCAAACCTTAGAGTTAGAATTGCAAGTCATAGAACGTTATGTAACTTCACCTGAATTTACCGTTTCTCGAGAAATTAATAAGTTATAAATTAAAGCGGCCTGGCCGCTTTTTTATTGTCAAAATATAAGTGATTAAATTAAACAAGTACTGTAAGAAAAGCGTAAAACCGCTATTATCAGGTTAAATAGCGTCTATTAAGATAATCTTCAAACAAACGTTTAAAGACGTTAACGAGATAAAAATTTTAGAAAAATACGTTAAAGTAATTGTGTAATTGAAAATATCACTTGTCATTTTAAAGTTCATCAGTAATTCTTATTCTCTTCAACATATTGAAAAACATAAAAGATAGTAATTAAGTATGGCACTTATTAATAAAGCGAAGTTAGAAAAGTTAAAACAAAAAGCTAGCGACATTGTTAATCGGTCTATCGATCAACATGTCACGCTTGCCGTAACAGGGCTTAGTCGCAGTGGTAAAACCGCTTTCATTACTTCATTAGTCAATCAGTTACTTAATGAAGGAAGTAATTCACAGCTAAGCTTTTTTAATGTTGTTCATCAAGGCCGATACATTGCTGCTAAGCGTGTACCACAAAAACATCTCCATATACCTAGGTTTGAATATGACGGTGCACTATCTGCATTATGTCAATCGCCACCCAAATGGCCGAAGCCAACGAATGGTATTAGTGAATTACGGTTGGCTGTTCGTTATCAACCGAAAGATTCAATTCTTAAATATGCTACAGAGTCAGCGACACTTTATATTGATATCACTGATTATCCGGGTGAATGGCTTCTCGACTTACCGATGTTATCGCTAACCTTCGAAGAATGGTCAAAACAAACGACTATGTTGCTTACACAGGCACCAAGAAGCGAGCACGCTCAAGATTTTTTGGATAAATTAGCCGAATTTGATCCTTTCGCCAGTGTTGATGAAGCGGTTTTAGCGCAACTATCAAAAGAGTACACCGATTTACTGTTACTTTTTCGTCATCAACTTGGTTTATCTGTTATTCAACCCGGACGGTTTATACTTCCGGGGGAGCTAGAAGATGCTCCGATTTTACAGTTTTTTCCTTACAGTGGCTTTGATGATATCGATAGTAATGAGTATCAAAATGCCAAGGATGATTGTTATATAGGTATGTTACGTGCAAGATTTATTGAATATAAAGAACGTGTAGTACGTAAGTTTTATAAAGAACATTTTGTTAATTTTGACCGACAAATTGTGCTTGCTGATTGCTTAACGCCACTAAACAAAGGTCCTGAAAGTTTTGCCGATTTGCAAAATGCTATAGCGATGATCATGGAAAGCTTTCAGTATGGTCAATCAAGTATATTCTCGCGCTTGTTTTCTCCTAAAATTGACCGTTTACTTTTTGCTGCGACAAAAGCGGATCATGTCACACCTGAACAACATGAAAACTTAGTGTCTCTATTGAATAAACTTGTTTTTCAAACTAAGCAAACACTGAGTTTTGATGCGATTAAAATGAAAACATTGGCCATTGCATCCGTTAAAGCAACCAAAGTGGGCAAAAGCCAATATCAAGGACAAACAATTCCTGTAATTAAAGGACGACAACTAAGTAATGACCAAACGATCACGCTATTTCCAGGTGCGGTACCAGCGAGTATTCCAACGTTGGAATACTGGCAGAAACAACCTTTCAATTACATTGCTTTTTCGCCGATTGAGTCTGTTAGTAGTGACGAGTGTTTACCGCATCTTCGCATGGATCAAATGTTGCAATTTTTGCTTGGGGATAAATTAAAATGATAGAAAATAAAGAAAAATACCAACAGCAAATTCTATTTGATAGTGTTGATGTTGATGACGGGCCAATTAAAGACAATACACCACAAATTATTGTTAACGAACAAGACTGGGTTTGCGACGAACAAATAGAGAAAGTAGAAGACAATATCACTATCGAAACAGAAAAACCTAGCTGGCTATGGCGAACGATAGGACTTGTGTTTATTACATTGGTCGGGGTTGAAGCTGTACAGTTTTTTGTTAATGGTTTCAGTCAATCACCAATTATTGCCAGTTTATATGCCATATTATTATCAGGTTTATTACTTGTTTGTGGCCGAACTGTTTGGCGAGAATTTGCGGGCCTTAGACAGTTTAAATACCAAGAGAACCTTCAACAGCAGGCTCAAAGTATTTTTAAAAAAGACTCGAATGTCGATGCCAAAAGCTTATGTGATAAAATTTCAAAGCGCTTACCTAGTGATTTATCTGAGTTTGATCATAGCTCGTGGCAAAAATTAAATCTTGAAGAGTATAGTGACGTAGAAATAATTCAGCTGTACGAGCGAAATGTATTATCTCAGGTAGATCAAAAAGCGTTAAAAGAAATTGCAAAATTTTCCTCTGAATCAGTAGTCTTGGTCGCACTAAGTCCCATTGCTATCATTGATATGCTGTTGATGTTGTGGCGAAATTTACGGTTGGTAAATAGAATTTCTGCGTTATATGGCTTGAAGTTGGGTTATTGGAGCCGCGTAAAACTCATTAAACAAGTTATTATCAATATGGCTTATGCTGGCGCAAGTGAGTTAGTTGCAGATTTAGGTGCTGATTTGTTAGGCGTAGAGCTATTAGGGAAATTATCAGCACGTATGGCTCAAGGTTTAGGCGCAGGTATGTTAACGGCGCGATTAGGACTTAAAGCTATGCATTTGTGTCGACCTATTCCCTTTTCTGATGATGCGCCAAAATTAGCGCATATACGTCAACAAGTTGTTAGCCAAGTGCAATCACTTGTCAATAAAAAATAATTTAACTATTGAAATATAAGGCTATTTTTATATTTGTACATTTATATGTAACACAAATGTTACACATTTATTGTTCTGGTTAAAAAGTAGCCGCTTGCCAGGTAGTGCTTTTTCTACTGATGTTGCCTTACTATTGTGACAACTAAATTGTTTACATATCAAAATAAAATTAATTATAAATTTGATATGAATAAAGTAAGGTTAAAAAAATGGGGAAGGCAACTAAATACATTTCAAAAGTTGCAGATGAACATGGCAATATTGCATGGACAACGGCAGAAAATGAAATTTGGCATGCATTAATTACTCGTCAGCTTTCAACAGTAAAAGACACAGCTTGTGATGAGTTTAATGAAGGATTAACTAAGCTTAACCTACCACTTGATCGGATCCCACAATTAGGGGAAGTGAGTGAGGTTTTAAAAGCGACAACAGGATGGTGCTGTGAACCTGTACCAGCCTTAATCGGTTTTGGTGAATTTTTTAGATTATTATCTGAAAGAAAATTCCCTGTAGCTACATTTATTCGCTCACAAGAAGAGTTCGACTATTTACAAGAGCCCGATATATTTCATGAAATATATGGTCATTGTCCGTTGTTAACTAATGAGTCGTTTGCAAATTACACCCAAGCTTATGGCATGATGGGTTTAAATGCCTCGAAAGAAGACAGGGTGTTTTTAGCTCGACTTTATTGGTTTACTGTAGAGTTTGGATTACTTAACACACCTAAAGGTTTACGCGTATACGGTGGAGGAATTTTGTCTTCACCTAGTGAAACTGAATATGCCTTGAACGATAAGTCAGTGGAAAGAAAACCATTAGATGTTCTAGATGTACTTCGCACTCAATATCGCATTGATATTATGCAACCAGTTTATTTTATGCTGACAAAGGTTAGCGATTTAGACGATATACGTAAATTAGAAGTAGAAGATATTATGGAACTAGTAGAGCAAGCTAAACGAATTGGTCTGCATCCAGCTAAATTTGAATTAAAAGCAAGTTAAGGAATATTTATGAGTGGCGAATTATCAAATCAACAATGTGAAGCATGCCAAGTGGATGCTCCAAAAGTTAGCGACGATGAGTTAGCAAGCTTATTGTCTCAAATACCTGACTGGGTGCCTGAAGTAAACAATGGCGTAATGATGTTAGAGCGAGTTTATAAATTCAAAAACTATAAGTTAGCTTGGGCTTTTTCAAATAAAGTTTCTGAATTAGCAGAAAAAGAATTTCATCATCCGGCCATTTTATTAGAGTGGGGAAAAGTAAAAGTTACTTGGTGGACTCATGCTATTAAAGGGCTGCATAAGAATGACTTTATCTGTGCGGCTAAAACTGACCAACTTCTGTAATGTTTGCTTACAACAATAATACCAAGCCTCCTATCAATGGGGGCTTTTTTTTGTTGTAAAAATTAGTTTACAATAGCGCTATTAGATTTTGATGTTTGCTTGAGGTTAATAAATGCGTTTAGAAATTGGTTGCCATGACCGAGTAGGTATTGCGCAAAGTGTGTTGGCGATATTTGTTGAACGTGGGATTGACCTACGTGGTATCGAGCTTAAACAGCCGGGAAAAATTTTTATTAACATCCCTGATTTGGAGTTTTCAGAGTTACAAAGTTTTATGCCGCAATTACGTTTAATTGACGGAATTGTAGATGTTAAAACAACACCTTACATGCCGTCAGAGCGTGAACGAAATGAATTTGAAACCTTAGTTAAAACTTTCCCTGATCCTTTTATATCTGTTGATAACAAAGGGCAAATACGCGTGGTAAATAATATCGCGGCGCAAATAATGTGCGAATCGCTCGAACACATTATTGGAGAGCATGTTGGCCAGTGGCTAAAAGGGTTTAATTTCTCTCGCTGGCTTGATAGTGAAGAAGTGCTAGCTCAAACTCGCAGGGTTAAATTTCAAGACGACGATTTTGTTGCAGATATTATTCCTATTCACATTGCAGATGGCGATGAAAAGCAATTACTTGCTGGTGCAGTGATTATATTAAAATCTGAAGCTAGATTAGGTCAGCAAATTAGTGTTTTTAAAAAGGCTAATGAGAATGACTTTAACGGCATTCAGTCTAATAGTAGCTCTATGCGTAAATTGATTCGTGAAGCCAAGCGCATGGCCTTGCTTGACTCTTCAATGTTGATTGTTGG
>TARA_R110000765_G_scaffold53571_3_pt1 | contig 22548 bp, 18 predicted proteins | sample TARA_R110000765 | Tara Oceans TARA_R110000765 (sample SAMEA4398168) | marine metagenome | biome: Polar Biome; feature: [MES] marine water layer (ENVO:01000295) within the mesopelagic zone...; material: water (ENVO:00002006), including particulate matter (ENVO:01000060) such as...... | reverse complement strand
CAGTAACTATTGACTATGTTGATGGTACTACTACTACGGTAACAACTTCAGCACAAGTTGCTCATGATGTTTACTCAGCTATATTAAATGCTGTTGAGCAAGCTTTAATTACAAGCTGGACAAGACCAATGTATTCTATTGCTTTACCTAAAACTGTAACAAGTATTGTAAACGCATAATTAGTTTATTTTTACATGAAGCTAAGAGAGGTCTACTAAAAAAGTGGACCTCTTTTTTTTAACTATATTTGTATAAATAATAGTAAGGATGATAAACGATATACGAAACACAGTTTTAGCCGTATTAAATAAAAACAACTACGGATATATCTCTCCACAAGATTTTAATTTATACGCACAGCAAGCTCAGATGGATTTATTTGAGGACTACTTCTATGCATATAACTACCAGGTAAACAAAGAAAATCAAAGGTCGTCAGGTACAGGCTATGCTGACATTAAGAAGGGATATGCTGAGGTTATTGATTTCTTTTCGGTAACAATAAACTTAACCCAAAATACCCCAGCATTAAACAGTTTTTTTTTACCATCTGTTAATACAACAGGGTCTGATTATTACTTAATAAATAAAATATTTATAGGAGGTACTGAGTTGGAAAGGATTGAGCAAGGTAAAATTTTACTATTAAATAGTTCACCGTTAACAGCCCCGTCCACAATGTTTCCTGCTTACACTACAGAAGGAAATGTTGCAACAGTATATCCTTTAGCAACAGTGGCCCCAACGGTTACCTGTCAATACATACGATACCCTAAAGTTCCTAAGTGGACCTATGTAGACCTAGGCAACAATAGCGAGCCTGTGTTTGACCAGAGTCAATCTGATTACCAAGACTTTGAGTTGTTTGCAGACGACGCCACTGATTTAACAATGAAAATATTACAGTACGCAGGTGTTTCAATAAGGGAGGCGTCGGTTGTACAATACGCAGGTGCTGTAGATGCTACCGAAACTAATAGCGAGAAATAGATATGTCATACATTAGCCAATACCAATATTACGAAAACGGAGGTGCAGCACCAGAAAATGAAAACTGGGGTTCTTACCAGTACGTGTCTTTGAAGGACATAGTTGTAAACTATCAGTTAATGTATTCAGGCAACCACTCTTTGGTAAACAACGAGGAGAGGTTTAAGATACTTTTTCATGCAAAGAGAGCAATACAGGAATTAAACTATGATGCTTTTAAGGAGGTAAAGGTATTGCAACTAATTGTTTCTGAAGAACTTAGGTTTGTTTTGCCCTCTGATTATGTAAACTGGGTTAGGATATCTTACTATCAGAATGGTGTCATAAGACCAATGGTAGAAAATATTCAAGTAAATTCTTCCAAGGCTTACTTGCAGGCTAACGACACTAGAATACTTTTTGATCAGGATGGTAAGGCTCTACAGCCAGAATATTCTTCCTTAGATTTTGACAGGATTATAGGTCAACAACCAAGCATATACTTAAATAGCCTGAGCCCATATAATGGATTGACAGGCTACGAATATGAAGGTTGCTGGTACTTTAACTTTGCTGTTGGTGCTAGGTTTGGTCTTAACACGGAAACGGCAAACGCTAACCCTACGTTCAGGATTGATAAAAAGGCAGGCGTAATAAACTTTGACTCTACAATGGCGAACAATAGCTGTATACTCGAATACATATCTGACGGTATGGAGGGAGGCGATGACACGCAGGTGACTGTAAATAAATTATTTGAAGATTATGTTTACGCATATATTAGTTACCAAATTTTAAATTCTAAGTTAGGGGTTCAGGAGTATGTGGTGAATAGGGCTAGGAAGGCTAAATCATCACTTCTAAGGAACGCAAAGATAAGATTAAGCAATATACACCCAGGGAGGTTATTAATGAGCCTGAGAGGTAAAGATAAGTGGATAAAGTAATATGGGTACAATTCAAAGAAACTTCATAGCAGGTAAGATGAATAAATCCGTTGACGAGCGACTCGTTCCAAACGGACAATATATTGACGCATTAAACGTAAGGCTAGGTTCTTCTGAGTCTACCGAGGTAGGTGCAGTTGAAAACTCTAAGGGAAACACCAAGCTTACATCCTTAAGCTACAATGGAAATTTTTTGAGTGACTTAGCTAGATGTATTGGTGCTTATGATGATAGTGCTAATGAAACGCTATATTGGTTTATTCATGACTCTGACTTTACTTCGTCTCCAACAGGCAAGTTGGATTTAATAGTTTCTTTTAATGCAACCACTAACAACCTAATATACCATGCAATAAGCGTATCTAAGGGTGGCACAACTCCTACAGAAACAACTTTAAACTTTAGTGAAAAATTTCTTATTACAGGAATTAATTTAGTGGACGGATTGTTATTCTGGACAGATAATTATAGCCCTCCTAGGTTCTTAAACACCCTACGTAACTACGACAGTCCTAGCGGAACTCCGCTTGTTGATGGTGATGGTGATGCTGCTTTATTTTTTGAGTCATTGTTGGTTATAAAAAAACCACCCCAGAACGCACCAACTGTTGAAATGACCACAACAAGTGGTGGTGATGAAAATTATTTAGAGGAAAGATTTATTTCCTTTGCATACAGGTATGAGTACCAGGATGATGAATACTCAGCAACGTCTCAGTTTTCAGATGCTGCGTTTCTTACAAATCCTTTTAGCTTTAGTCCCCAATCGTACTTAAACGAGGGTATGATAAATAGGTTTAATACCGCAGTAATAACCTACAACTCAGGTAGTTCGTTGGTTACTGCCATTGATTTGTTATTTAAGGACAGCAGCGGGACTGTTATTAAGGTTGTAGAAAAAATTAAAAAATCTGAATTAGGTCTTGCTGACAATACCAACTACACGTTTGAGTTTAGGAACAGCAAAATATTTACCATACTACCGCAGTCAGAATTATTAAGGCTTTACGACAACGTTCCTTTATTGGCTCAGGCTCAAACATTAATGGGCAATAGGTTAATGTATGGAAACTACATTGAGAACTATAACCTAGTAGACATAAATAATTCTCCTGTTAGACTTGAGTATGAAACTGAATTAATTTCAGAGATTATAGGTCGAGAGGATGTCGTTGATACTTTTGGTAGTGTTGGATACACATTTGGTTTTAGTAATACTATTACTAATGCTCAGTTGATTATGGACTTGAATGGTTTTGATTTAGTTTCAGGATCTCTTATTTCTATTGACGCAAGTTTTACTCATAACTCTTTTGCAGGAAGCACACCAAGTGAAAGAACCACAACAACAAGCTTTGTATTTTCTTATGTATTACCTCAGGATTTTAGTAGCGTATACGATTTAGCTATAAGCGTAGACTTCCAAGAAAAAATAGGTATAGTGTCAACCATAAAACCTGTTTACAGTTCTGATCCCCTTGTTGAAACATCTTGCCAGGGTGATACCTTGACTGACATAATTAACTGTGCAATACCAAACGTTTTAGACAGCTCGCTTACACCTAGTTGGACAAAGTACGAGAGCGGTATATCATCAGCAAATCAGCCCTTAGGCATTATAACCTCTCCAGGTTCAAACACAATAGGAATCGAGTTGATTTCTATGAGAAGGGTAGACAATGTAACCACACCTACACAGAGTGCGTACGAGTATTACAATTGGAATTTTGCAGAGGTTTCTTTTCAAACAATAAGCAACACAAAAAGTTTACATAGCAACAGGGATTATGAGATAGGTATTGTTTACATGGATGAATTTAACAGGTCGTCTACGGCTTTGGTTAGCCCAAGCAATAGTGAACACGTACCTTGTGGGTTTTCAGATCAGAAAAATTATCTTAAGGTAACGATACCTGTGCAGCAAAAGCCACCTTTCTGGGCAACAAAATATAAGTTTGTTATAAAGCCTAGTACGGAAAATTACGAAACAATATACACCAATCTTTTTTTTGTTGACCCGTCCACTAACGAGACATATTTTTTATTAGAGGGTGAGAACCAAAGGAAAGTAGAAACGGGTGACAGGTACATTGTAAAGGCAGACAGTCAGGGTCCATTACTCAGGTGTGCGTATGCAACGGTTTTAGATAAGGGTGCTAAGGAGGCAGACTTTTTAACCCCTCCTCCTCAAAATGAGAATAACGAAGATATTTCTATTCCTTCAGGTACATACATGAAAATTAAGGCACAGGATTTTTCTGTTGCATTAGGGGACAACCCATTTATATTACCAGGGAAGCAGTGCTCTGTTTCTAGAGGAAGGGGAAGCACAGTACTTGGTGTTTATAGAGGTTTAAGTGGGGACTCTGACAGCACAAATCAGTTTTCTCCATTTACTATTCCTGCTGGTAGTAGAATAAAAATTGATTTTGATTTTACAAGAAGGGGTTCGGGTTCTGGTCAATTAAGTTGTGAGCGCAGGACATACAGACTAGAAACCACGCTGACTGCATCTAAAGACTATGACAATATTATTGACTGGTGGAATGGAGACAATGCTGGAAATATTATTGACACGGGTGTAAAAGATGTTGGTGGAAATGGACCAGATATTGAAAATGAATATGACGATCAATTAGCTATCACTAGTAATAATAATTATGGTCTTGGAAATGGTTCCGAAACCACAAACAAATACAAATGGTTTAAAGACCCTCAAACAAACGAAATACTTTTTATAACCACAGGGACTTTGGCTTGTGGGACTAAAAACAAAAGAAGGTCAAACTCTTGTATTACATTTGAAATATTTAGAACGGAAAGCACTATAGTATTTGAAACTGAGCCAACTGATGCACAACCAGATGTATGGTACGAGGGTTCTGAAACATTTGATATTGTTAAGGCAGGATGTTTATTTGAACTAAGCGTTGCGTCTGCTGAACCAAACCCAATTGCTTTTGAGTATACATTCCAAGGAGTTCAAGAGCAGGTGACGGTCATTCCTGGGGATTCTATCCAAAACATAAATGGCGACTGCAACTCAATGGTTATATCATCGTCTACACCACCGATAAATCCTGCAAACGTAGTAATCACTAGTGTTACTGTTGAAAATTCTCACTTAGGAAATGTTCAGTCTCAGACGCTAACTCAGCCTGCGATTATAGACACATCTTTTTTTAATTGCTTTACCTTTGGGAATGGTGTAGAGAGCTATAAAATTAGAGACTCAATAGTTGGGGCTCCATTACTTTTGGGAAACAGAGTTACGACAACATCTGCTGAGGACTACAGGCAGGCTAACAGATTTTCTGATATTACTTATAGTGGTATCTACAACGACGAGAGCAATGTGAATAAACTAAATGAGTTTAACTTAGGGTTGCTAAACTTTAAGAAAACAGAAGAATCGTTTGGACCAATACAAAAATTATTTGCAAGAAGTACGGACGTTCTTACATTACAAGAGGATAAGATATCATACGTTCTAGCAGGAAAAAATTTACTTTCTGATTCTGCTGCGGGTGGTTCTATTACGTCTGTCCCAGAAGTATTAGGAACCCAGATTGCTAGGCTTGAAGAGTTTGGAATAAGCGCCAATCCAGAAAGTTTTGCAGTGTACGGTTATAATAAATATTTTTCTGACCAAAAACGTGGTGCATTAATTCAGTTGACTGGTAGTGCTTATTCTAATGAGCAACTAACGGTAATATCTGAGGCTGGTATGCGTTCGTGGTTTAGAGATAAGTTTATAGCATCACCAAACACTCAGAAGCTTGGAGGTTATGATCCTTACATGGATGAGTATGTGTTCTCGCTTAATGACGAGCCACTTCCTTTTAAGGTAAAGTGCTTTGATTGTGGTGTTAATCAATTTTTTCAGTATAGTCTAACAGAAAAGGTTTTCTGTTTTAACCTTAGCCAACTAGTTGGGGATGTGACCATTACTGTCAATGTTGCATTTTCTCAGACAGGAACTTTTACTGCAGAAACTGTATACGACGGGGCAACCATTACAACAAACTTAGTCGAGGGTGTTAATACAATTACCTTTAATAAAGACAAAGTTTTAGTTGAAACCGTTCAGCTTACTTTTACAGGAGCCGTTGCTGCAGATATAAACCTAGATGTATTTTGTCCTGCCGCTAAAACTATAGAAATAATTCAAGTATCTGTGTCTGATAGTTTTGACGGAGGTAAGTTTATACACAACCAATACAGATGGGTGGACGGATCGTTTGTTTCTCCTTTACATCAGGAGCAGGTTCAGTTAAAGATAACTAATATTTATCCTAGCTACCCTATTGTTTCTCAATATAGCTCTGTGTCAGGACCTCAGGGTGCAGGTGTTATACCTGCTGATGGTGCTACTGTTTCTATAATATCTAATAAAATTGCGCCAACAGACACGTTTGTATTCTCTAACCCACCAAATAATTTTAAGTATTTAAGAAGTGGAACATTGTATGCAAACACATCGGCTGCAATACAGTTATTAATAAATGCGTCGACGACTGGTGTACTTAACTCAACTGGAGCACCTTCAACATATCTTTCAGAGTTTACAATGCCTTCGGGTAATACAGGCGACTACCTGTACTTAATATACGACTACAGAAAGCCTGTGTCGTTACAAATGTGTTACTCAACAACAAGTGCGCTTGATGCTTGCTGTGGTTGTAGTGAAGAACCTTAAACATAATTATGAAGTATACAAATAGTTGGAAAGCAAACGCAAAAAAAAATAACAGGATAGATGTCTTGCTACGAATTGGTAAAATAACTTTTGTTAAAATTAGCGTTGATATAAAAAGAAAAAAATATATAGTAACTTTACTAAACTTTAGTGTAAACAATTAATATGGCATCAAACGTAACCTTGTTTTTAAACGGTCCAACCCTGTCAACAGCTACAGGAATATTTACGACTGCAGATTTAACAACCTGTGCACCTGATGGTTGGTATTCTGACGGAGTAATTTCTAGGCAACTAGCTAACTGTAAGTTACTTTCTCAACAGGCTTGTGCTGGATGCACCGAGAATACAATAAACTTACAATATAACGCTAGTTCTGCAAATGATTTGTTTTGTGTAACAAGCACAAGTGTGAATGTGTTTATGGCTTTGGGTGATCAGTTTAGTACAACATCTCAAATATTTACCGATAACACATTAGTTACGCCTGTTTCAGATGGTTTTTACAAGGAGAAGTTTTCTAACTTTTATCGTGAAGAATCGAGTTCTTCTTTGGGTGTGCTTCTATCGGGTCCAAGTTGCCCTCCAACAAACGCAATGTTTAGGTCGGGACCTTCTAGCGTATGTGATAGTTTCTGTACAACTAATTACCTTATAAGTGCTGGTTTTAGTACTGTTGAGGGCACTAACTTTTTTACTCTAGCAGATACCAACGAAATTGTTGGTGGCCTAGCAGATGGGTTTTACGCTTACGCAGCAACAAGCACAAACACTGCGTCAGGAACATTTAGAATAATGCAAATATCAAACAATCAAGTATTAGATTTAAAGTTATGTGATCAGTCAGGAAATTGTGTAAATCCATAAATAAATAACTATGCCAAACTATACATTAACATATGACGATGGGGTAAAAGGGTTCCCATCTTTTTATTCTTACTTTCCTGAATGGATGGTTGGAATGAATAACTACTTCTACACATTTAAGGGGGGAGACCTTTACAGACATAACACAAACATTAAAAGGAATCAGTACTACGGTACTGACTACCTTTCGTCTATAACGTCTGTGTTAAATGACGAGCCTTTGATGAACAAGATTTTTAAGACACTGTCTTTAGAGTCAGACTCGGCATGGAGTGCTAGTTTAAATAGCGACCAGCAGTCTAGTAATTTTATTTCTTCTGGCAACTTTGAGGAGAAGGAGGGTGGTTTCTTTGGATACATTAGGGCTTCTAATATAAACCCTGCGAATTCAGATCAGTATCCTTTAAGGTCGGCAAATGGTATTGGTAATAATACTTTCGCTGACTTAACAGACCCTTCGGCTGTTCGCATTAACTTTAGTACTGCTCCACTTATAAGCATTGGAAACATTATAAGCGTCGGGGATTTGTTGTACACCAAGGTAGGAAACCTTGTTACGTTAATAGGTCAGGTGACTGATAGGTTTGAAGACATTGCAAACTCAGAGAATTACTTAGTGGTTGACACCACTATAACTAGGCCACTAAATGATCCACTTGGTACACCTATTGGTAACCTGCCTCCAGTTACGCCAGCATATTATTTTTTTATAAAGAACGGAACCGCTGAGTCACATGGATTGTTAGGTCACTATGCTGTGTTTACTTTAACTAATAATAACACAAGTGCTGTTGAGTTGTTTGCAGTTGAGTCAGAGGTTATGAAATCATTTCCATAAAATTAGTATCTTTGAAGTAAAAGTATATTATATTAAATGAATAGCGAATTATCAGTTAATTTTATAAAAAAACTAGAGGTATTACAAAACATACTTATAGAAAGTGATAATGAACAAACATTTGGAGATGGTAAAAATTTAGTTAACAATGAACATTTTCCAATAACAAACAATTTTTCTGATGGATTATATATGCGTCAGATGAAAATGAAGGCAGGTAGTGTAGTCATAAGTGCTATACACCATACCAATCATTTTTGGTTTTTATTGTCTGGGAAAGTTATATTGCAGGCTGACAACGAAACTGTAGAACATATAGCTCCCTGTTGGTCTTACTCTTTAAAGGGAACTAAAAGGCTAATTAAATGTGTGGAGGATTGTGTTTGGATAAATATAATAGCTAATCCAACAGATACTAAAAACATGGAAGACATAGAAAATAATTTTTTTTCAATAACCATGGAAGAATACAATAAAAAAGAAAAGTTATGGCAGGAATAGCAACAGGTTTATTAATAGGTAGTTTAGCATTAAGCGCAGGGGCAACGGGTATGTCATTCCTTCAGGCAGGTAAACAAAAAAGATTAGGCGAGAAGATTGACAGAGATGCACAAAAAGTAATGGATGCTGCACGAAAAAAATTAGATGTAAACTACCTAGATGCGTTGGCTATTAATAAACTACCATATGAATTAGAGCGTGAGGCTTTATTGGTGCAAGGAGCTATGGGTGTTGATGCGGCAAGAGAGTCTGAGAGAGGAGCAGCAGCAGGTGTTGGTAGGATTCAGTTGGCACAACAACAAGGTCAGCAAGGTATTAGGTCAGCAATGAGTCAGGAAATGATTGGGTTGGATAGGGCAGCAGTTCAAGAAGATTCAAGGCTTCGTGACGTTGGTGTTCAGCTAGATTTAGGTGAGGTTGCAGGAGCACAAATGGCATCAGCAGATGCTAGTCAGGCAGCAGCAGCGGCAACGACACAGGGGTTTCAACAGTTAGCATCGTTTGGTGCTCAGGCACTAGAGGCAGCACCATTGTTTTCTAAAACTCCTGCAGCTAGAGCACAAGCTCAATCACAGAGACAAGCAGTAAGGACTGATAAGGCTAACTATATGAAAGGTTCAGGAAAAGGAAAAGGTGCATTTGGAATAGGAACAGGATATAATAAATTTGCTCCTAAAACCCCTGAGACAATTTTTGATATTTCAGGAACAAGCACAATAACAGGTGTGAATATGGCGGGGGGAAAAGATTATGCATTAGCTAACCTTCAAAAAAAGCAGTTATCAAGTATTGACGCTGGTATGATAAACAGAATAAACAAAGCAGGTTTTAGTACAGATGGAGCACAAATTGGTCAAAACTTTGACTTATCATCTATTCAGTCAATGAGTCCTCAAGAGCTAGAAGCTTATATGAGAGGTATGAGTCCTGGCCAAATGAATATCATAAATCAGGGTATAGGATTATACTAAAATTAAAAAATAAATGGCAACATATTATAAGTACGCAGAAAGGGATGCAAGCAATCAGGTAAACTGGTCAGAGATTACCTCTAACATGGTGAACTCTCTTAAAGAGGTACAGACAATTAGGGAATCTAAAAGGAAGGCTATAAATGACGCTACTACAGAACTAAGTACTACGCTGTCAGATGCTCCACAAGGAGACCACAGAGGCTTAAATGAGTTTGCTATGACCTACGCTAACAACGCACAGGAGATGCGTCTAATGCAGGATAAATTACTAAAGTCTGGTCAGCTAAAGTTAAGGGACTACAACATTGGTCGTGCAAATCTTACACAAGGAACAACACAACTTTTTAATTTAGGAAAAAAATATCAATCGATATACTCTGACAGAATGGAAAAGTTTAAATCTGGGGCAACAGGTGAACTAGATGCTGCTATGTTATCTAGGCTTGAAGGGTTTGCAAACTTTTCAAACCACGAGGCTTATATAAACCCTACCAATGGTCAGGTAAGCATGGGTAAATTAATAGATAGAACTGTTGGCGGGAAGACTGTTAGAACAATGGACAGGACGCCAGGTAGTTTTACTACTATCCAACAATTAAATTTTTCTTTAAGTCAAGAGATACCAAAGTATCAATTAGATAATTTAGATGCTGAGGTGGCTAAATTTGCAGATACTTACTTAACAACAAATGGTGCATATAGTTCACTTGATGACGTTAGGGAAATGCCTGAGTTTGACCAGATTGTAAATGATATGGTTAGTTCTCAGTTAGTTGTAGAGAATAGCGTAGGTAGTATTCTTGCCTCTTATGTTGGAGGTTATGAGATTGTTTTTAATAAAGAAGAACAAAACGAAAACTCTATTCTTATGATAGAAGACCCTAGACAGCCAGGGTCAGGTAAAATGATTATGGATGTTGAAAGTGAGATGGGTAAAAAACAAAAAGCTAAAGCTGAAGAGTTTTTAAAAAGACACATAGATAAGCAATTGGGTAGTAAGCAAACTGAAAGAGCTTTGCCTAAGCCTACTGCTGGAGAAATTACAAGGAAAGAAAAGATAAACAGAGAAGACTATCAAGTTTCTAATGTTGCTAAATTAATGACAGGTAATGAAACGCAAGTACAAACTGCAATTGATTATTTTAGGGACTTAAACGATGCGACTAAAAAAGTTATAAGAACTCCTAATGGTATTGAAGTTACTTTTGAAAAAGATGGAAAACTAGAAACAAGAGACATTGGATTCTATGTAGGAGAGGGAGAAAACAAGAAAACTAAAACTGTAGCTCAGTTTATAGAGTCTGCTAGTAATTTATTAACAGGAAAATCAGAGTCGGGAATAAAAAATATTCTTAAAAGAGGGAACTACGATAAAGACGCAACTTTCAACGATAAATTAACAGAGGATTATATAGCGGATGTAGATGTTTCTGAAGATGTAGATGAAGTTCAAGACATGGAGGTATTAGATATAAAATTAAATGAAAAATTAAAAGATTTAGATTTTTATGGCGAAGATGAAACCATGCAAACTGCTATTATAGATAAATTTAAGGATGACTTTGCATTAAGTATTACACCAATAAACAATGATGAGTTTATTATTGATGTTGCAGGTTATGAGGGGTCTGTGACAATAGAGGGTGATTTTATGGGTATTAGTAAGGTTGAAGGAGAAAAAGAAAGACGTAAGCTTAAAGCGTTTATGAGAAGTTTATATATCCAGAAAGATAAAAAAAATAAAAGTACAACTAACACAAGTACAAACACAGGAGTTAAACCAAATATGGGTTAATCTTAAATAAACAAAAATGCCAAAAACCGAAGAGATTTTAAAAAATATATGGAATCAATTAACCTCTGATAACCAAACTACCAGTGATTTTGAAACTTGGAAAACTAATTTTTCAAATAGCGAAGAGATTCAAGGGAACATATATAATTATCTTAAAAAAAATAATTTTACAGAAAGCGATTTTGATAGTTGGTCTATAAACGTTGGTGTAAAAAAAAAAGACGAATCAGATTTTATTGCTCAAGATCCAAATGGGGAATTGGTTACGGAAAACATTTCTTCGGATATACCCGTATATGATTTTGAAAAACCACAAACTGAGCAAGATTACTTTGAAGGAACTTTTGGTGACATACTAAGAAGCTTTGATGCAGTAACACAAACAGGCTTAGGTGACTTTGTGGATGACATGGCTCGTAGTGCTGCTACTGGTTACTACCAAGGACAGGTTGCTGAGGATGCGTCGGACATACTACTACGAGGTGCAAACGCAACCGATGAAGACATATATAGCTACATAGAAGCCAATAAAGAGGCACAGAAATTAGGACCATCAGACGAGATGATGGAGTACCAAAAGACCTACGAAGAAAACGGAAAGGGTTTTATGGGTGTTGTTATGGGGCTATACAAGTCAGGGTTTCAGGTTATACCAGAGGTTATACTTAGCTCTGTGTTCTCTATGGCTACCAACAAAGATTCATTATCAACAGGGGCTGCAGTTGTTGGAACAGGCGCTTTATATGGTGCAGGTACAGGTGCTTTAGCAGGTGGTGTTGGGGCAGTACCAGGTGCAATAGCAGGTGCAGCAGCAACAATTCCATACGCTTTTGCAGCGGCAGGGTCAGTCCTTGAGATGGGTGCTACATTCTCTGAGTTACTACAGGAAGAGATTGAGGGAGAGCTTACTCCTGAAAAAATTAGGGAGGCTATAAGCAACGAAGAAATTTATACAAAAATACGAAACAAGGCATTGGCTAGGGGTATAACCATTGGTGTTATTGATATGTTTACAGGTAGAATAGGTGGAAGGGTTGCTGGTAAAATTCTTAGTAAGGCTGCAACTAAAGGAACTAAAATAAAATCTGTTTTGGCTGCATCAGGAATTGAGTCAGTAGGTGGTTCAGTAGGTGAGGCTACTGCTAGAGGCGTGATTGGTCAAGAGATGGATATCTCTGAGATTGCATTAGAGGGTATTGCTGAAGCACCAGGTGGTGTAAAGGATGTTATATCTGCAAGGTTTTCAAAGCCAAAGTATAAGGTAAACGGAAAGAAGGTAGACGCGGCAACCGTAGACAACCTTATAGAGACCATGAATCTAGACCAACTGCAGGCTACAAAAATAAATATTGATAACGATTACGAGGGGCGTGGTAAAAAACTTTCAGACAGGGTACTGGAGTTAAATACTGAGAGGCTAATACTAGAGGCTAACCCTGATATTAACCCTGAGACTTTATCTGAAATAACAAGGCTACAACTAGAGCTTAGTAGCCTAGAGGGTAACAAGACTGAGGTTGCTAAGGAGAAGTCTAGTATACTTAAATCTAAAATAAAAGACTTACAAGAGAATCAACTAGAGACAGAGGTGGCTACCGAGGCTGACGCCTTTAATGAGCTTGAACAAGATGAGCAAATAAAATACATAGAGCAGGCTGGCAAGGAGTTAATACAGGAGTCTGAGGCAAGGGGTGATGAGGAGTTTGAAATAACAGAGCAACAAAATTTAGAACGAGCAGTTGAGTTGTTTAACAAGGACCAACAAACAGAAACGGAGGCTGTTGATGAGACAAGCACAGAGATAGTTATTGAAGACCCGTCAAAGGGTTATTCTTTTGAATATGAATCAGAGCAAGATATACCTATTGAATTAAAAAATGTTGAGCCTAATTCTAAATCAGTAACTGAAGTTAATGGTAAAAAGAAAATAAGATTAACGTTTAGTGGTCAGAAATTAATTGATGCAGGATTAGGGAAGCTTAAAACGGATACAGAGGTAGAGGTTACTACTGCTCCTAAAGCAGAAGTAAAAGCAGAGCCTGAAGTTGAGGTAGAGCCTGAGGTAAAAGAAGAGGTCGATGGTGAAGTGATTGTAGGAAGAAAGGGTGAAATAACTTTAAAAAGAAATAATAAAACTAAGGAGGATATAATTGAAACTCCAAGTGGGGCTAGATTAATAAAGGGAATAGATACTAATGGAGAAGTTTACTATGAAGTAGAAGGTAATACTGATGAATTGATATCTTTAGGATTTAATCCTGACAACTTTACTTTTAACGAAGAAAATATAAAAAAAGTTATTTCTGATTTAAGCAAACAAGTAGACCCTGCTCCCAAAGCAGAAGTAGAGGCGAGTGGATTGGTAGAAACTGAAGTAGAGCCTAAAACCGAACAAGAAATAAAGGCTAGGATAAAAGAATTAGAGCAAGTTCCTAGTGGAATGAACGCAGCAATGCAGGCAGCCAAAGAGGGTAAGCCAACAAACACTCCTGAAATATCAGCAATGCAAGAGGCAGAGATATCTGCTAAGGAAGAAATCGAAAGTTTAAAAGAGAAATTAAAGAAACCTAGAAAGCAAGTCACTAAAGTAGAACAGCAAGTAGACAATGCTAAAAAAGCTTTAAATAAGCTAGATAAGGACATTAAAATAGTTATCCATAACGATGACTCATCTTATCGTAAAGCTACAAGAGAAGACAACAGGGGGCAGTCTACGAGAGGGGAATACAATCCTAGTACAAAGACTATTAATATAAACGCAACAAAGGTTCAGGATAATACAGTAGCACACGAGGTGTTCCATGCGTTGTTACTAAGGAATAGAATCACCAATAAGCAGGCTAAATCCATCACTGACAGTATGTTAAAGGCAGTTAATAAGACTGCATCTCCAGAGTTACTACAGAAATTAAAGGAACACTCTGACAACTATGAGTCAGCACTTCAGAGTGAGGAAAGTATTGCCGAGTTGTTTGGGATACTAGCATCGGAGTATAAGTCTTTGGATAAGCCAACACAAAACTTAGTGCAGAGATGGATTAACAAAATAGCTAAGATACTAGGGGTTAAGAAATTTACTGACGCTGAGGTTATTGACTTATTAAACGTGGTGTCTGCAAAGGTGGAAGCAGGACAAGAAATTACAGAACAGGATGTTGCTATATTAGATAAAAATAAATACGTAAAAAATCCTGCTCAATTTTTAAGTAGAAAGCAGAATGGAGATTTTGAAGTTGTATATACCGAAAATGAAAAAATATCTCAGTACGTAAAAGATGGAAGAATTACTGAGCCAGAAAACCTTGAGGAATTTAGAGGTAATAAAACTGCAATTACTTCTCCTGACGATATGGTGGTTGGTGAAATATACTTTAATGGAGATAAAATATTCGAAGGACAAGGAGGTTTATTTTTTGTAACTAAGTTTGGAGATGTCTGGGCAGCAGGAGATAAAACAACTGCAACTAAATTAGCAGACATGATTAATAGAAGTGTCGAGGCTAATGGAGGAAAAGGATATCTTACCTTAACTAAAGGAACAGATAAGAAATTAATTAGTAGTGCTGCTGGTGTTAATTCAAGTCTTGGTATAATTGATGTTTTACTTACTCAAAACATTTTACCTAAATCAGTTGTGAGAACTGCCGTTAAGAAAGTAATAACAGATTTTGGTGGTGGCAATGTAGATTTAAGAGGAACGTCTAAGCAAATGGTTTCTCAGTTAAGAGAGTTTTTTGGAGATAAAAAGAACGCAACTTTTGAAGCTCGTGGAACTGTAATGGAGAGAATAATTACAGAGATAGGTAAGGATAAAAGACTTGGAGATTTAAAAAAGAAAAACTCTAAACTAACTAAAATTTTAGGTGGTGATCCTTCTAAAACTTTAGTGGGAGGTAAGACAAGTAAAACGGCAAACAGTTTAGTAGACTTAATTGCTTCATTAGCTGCAGAACAAATTACTAAAGGATTGAATACTGGAGATATTTATGGAGTAATTGAAGTAGATGGTAAGGTTGAATATTATGCAGGAACACATCCAAGTTATCCAGCACATATAAGACAAGTTAACAAAAAACCTCCTACGCTACATCTACCTAAAAACAGACCTGCTGCAAAAGATTACTTAATGAGAGCTAGTAATAAAATTTATAAAACTCCAGCCGTTAGTCCAACAGAATACGGATCGTTTTATGAATTAGAAGACGCACCTCAGTCTCGTAAGCAGAAGCTTGCACCTAATGGCAAACGGTCTAACTTAAACGATAAGCAGTACGATATAGTACGTACTCCTGCATTCAAGAAATGGTTTGGTGACTGGGAGACAGACCCTGCAAATGCAAGCAAGGTTGTCGATGAGAATGGTGAGCCATTGGTTGTTTATCATGGGACTAATTATGATTTTGATATATTTGAAAGTGGAAAAGGAATAGGTAGTGGGGATTCTTTTGGTTATTTAGGTAAAGGTCATTATTTTACAAATGATTATGACGTTGCAGAATCCTATAGTGATTATAATAAAGAGCCTTTTGCTGTTTTTATTAATAGTAAGAACCCTTATATTTCTTCTGATTATAGACATACACAACCATCATCTCAAGGTTCTTTTGCTAAGGAATTAGGGGTAAGTATAGGAGAAGAAACAAAATTTTTAAAATCAAAAAATAAGGATGGAGTTTTAAGTCAAGATAAAACAGAGAGTGATTATTTAGAAGTTTTGGTTTATTCTTCAAATCAAATAAAACTTGCTGATGGTAGCAACATTACTTTTGACCCAGACGCACCTTCTATTCGTAAGCAGAAGCCTGGTAAAAAGCCTAGTAAGAAGCCAACACGAAAGAGAACGTCATCTATAAAGAAGGCAATCACAGAGATTAAGAATGTTTTAGATATAACTCCAGACGAACAACGAAAAATATTTACGGCTCTTAACGACCAGAAAAAAAACGCCAAGGATATCAAGAAGGATATTGTTGCCTCACTAAGAGAGCTTACCAAGGAAGGAAAGATTACTCCAAGTAAGATGGTGTCCGTGATAAACAAAGTACCTGATGACTTTAACAACCCAATCACAGTAGAAAGGTTTGTGGAGTACATGACCAAGGTATTTAATGACGCTGACTACGGAAACAAGATGATGATAGCGAATGCCAAGAAAGGTAAGGCTAGAAAAAATGCATCCACAAAATTAGGTATCGCAGAAGGTCTTGTTGAGCAACTACAGAGGCTGTTCTCTGTAAAGCCATCCCTAATACCCGACTCGGTGTTAGACCAGTATATGTCTCTTATTAATATGTTTGGAAAGAGAGAAGCGGTCTTGTCCCTTCCTTCAATTGAAGAGGTTACTCAGATTACTGAGGATGTGCTTCAGCAGCTAGACGAGGAGCACTCTATGGCAATAGAACTTGCTGACAGGTTTGATGCTGCAGAAAAAGTAATGGGAGAGAATGGAGTGGATTATGCTGCTACAATAAAAGAAATGCTTGACAATGAGGTTATTACTGATCGTGAGTACGAGGTAATGAAGAAGTACAAGTCCGAAATAAATCCGCCAGTACCTGCAACACCTAAGACTGAGGCAGAGATTGAGGCTGAAAGACAAGAAACCATTGAAAACATTAAGGAAACCAAGGAGATAGACCCATCTGTATTTCCTAGTAGGCTTGAAAGAGATGACGCCAAGGAGTTTAATAAACTTTTAAAAACTGATGCAGTCGAAGGGCTTTCTTTAGATGACCTGAAGAATCTGTTTAAAGTAATCGACAACATAAACAACGGATACCTACCACACTACGCAAAGATAATGATTAGCAAGATGACCTCCATTAATGATGCGAAGGTTGCTGCTAATGCAATAAAGAAAAGTAAGCTACTGCCGTTAAGTAAAATTTATGCTAACCTTAAAAGTAAGATTACTAAAAAAGCAGGCACATCAGAGTTAGTTAGGCGTAACCCTACCTTTTATATTGACCAAGTATTTGGGGACTTTAAAACACAGGATATATTTAACTCTATATTTAAAAGATCTGCAGAGGCTTCGGCTAGTTACACTAAGGATATAAAAGAAATTCAGGTTAAAATTGAGAAAGCGGAACAGTCGGTTTTAAAGTCATTCAATCGTAACCCTAATAAAACACAGGCGTCTAAGTACAAGCAGATGTCTTACCTTATTCAGCAGGAGTTTCTAAGTAACCCCGATAGTAATCAGGTAAATAGTGTTGAGGACTTCCTTAAGGCTACTATTAAAAGAATTAACCAGGAGACAACGAGTTATACGGAGAATGACGCTAAGATGCTTCAAGAAATACTTGACACTTACACCGAAAATGGAACTAAAACTTTTGATAACGTGGCTTTATACGAGTCGTTTAATGTTGCGGAAAGGAACTCAATCAGAACACTAGAGGAGATAAACAAGTCCCTAACGGAAGCAGCAGTTTATACCGCCAATATAATCAGAGGCAACAAGATTACTACCCTTAAGAACTACACCCACCTAAGTGTTATACCAGACGTTGCTAAGGGTGACATTGTTGAGACTGAAACCTCTATGATATCTGATATGTTCAACAAGTATCTTAAGCCGTCAACAAAAGCTAAGTCTTTAATTGAGAGAACAGGAAAGGCATCTCCTTTAAATTTTGATGTGTATGCATCGGTGCAGAGAGGGTCTAAGTATACACTAATGGACTTCCATTTAACTGACCCGATCAAGACAGCCAAGAGAACACTAAATGAAATAGAAAAATCTTTGTCGGACAAGGATGGTAATATGCCTACCGATGCAAGACGAAAGTTTAATGCTATTCGTGACGCTTCTGTGGAGTCTATAGAGAACCTATTAAGTAATGCCCTTACTCAGTCCACTACTGGAGACCAGGTAATTGACTACATTCAAAAGCAGGGATATAGAGCCATACTTGCAGGCGTACCTAGGGCTGCATATGAACTTACAAGTAACGTGTTGGCTGGAATGTTTATGGATCCGAAAGGATTCGTAACAGGAATTAAATTAAGAAAAATTATAGGAACACCAGGAGCAAAGGATATAATGAACAACCTGAACAGTACCCAGACCAACAGGGTGTTTTCTACAGGCCTGTCAGGTAAGTTTGTGGATACAGGAATTTTAAACCAGGCAGCAGGAGTTACCGCAAGTAAGGCAAAAGGGAAGGTAAAGAATACCATCCTACAACTATGGAACAACTCTGGTCAGAGGTGGATTAAGGGTGTTGAGTTTACTGCCGACACGCTGATATCGTCTCCTGATAAGTTAGTAATGCAGCCGATGTGGTTCGGATCATTTGAGAACAGGTTTAAGCAAATTACAGGAACCTCTCCAGACTTTGATAAAATTGCGGCAAACGACGAGGCTTACATGGACAAGTATTCTAGTGCGTTGAAGGAGGCTAAGACATTGGCTGACAATCGTTCTGTTGCAATGGGAGCTACAGACAATTCTTTTATGGGTGTACTAAAGGGGACTGTAAAGCCAAACCAGGGAGTTAGTTTAAGGGTATTTAATTCCTTTAATGGATTTATGACTAGGTTTTTGATATTTGAATACATGACAGCAAGGACAGGAATAATGGCTGCAATGGGTAACGGACAGGTAAGTAAGAAGCAGGGGGTCGCATTACTAGCGGGTGTAACCACTCGTATGGTTGCGTATACATTCCTTGGCTCATTAGTTGCCGAGTCTATGAAGTCGCTAACTGAAGACGACGATGAAGATTTTGATTTCTCACAGGCTCAATACGAAGACGACGATGCTGAAGGTATGAAGTCTATAGATAAGATGTTGGGTCAGGCTATGACTTCTGCGTTTACATCATTATTGTTTGGTAGAGACTTTGGGAATGCAACCAAGAGTATTATAAACTATGGTTTGGAAGAGCTTAACGAAAACTATGGTCAGTTTTTAAGGGATGGAGAGTATGACAAGTACAGGGATGCAATACAGTATACCTTAATTCCAGAGGGACGGTCTGGAAAGTCACCACAGTTTATGGATGTAGCTAAAAATTTATTTGCTGCATACACTCCTATGTTAAAAACACTTGAGTTTGGGGTTAACAAAATATTTGAGGCAGACAAGGTTGAGCCTGACGCAATCGAAAGACAGCAAGACGAAAGGTTCGTAAGGCTTCCTTTGGAGGCTCTTGGTGTAGCTGGATTTATTCCGTTCTACAAGGACATAAGGAAAATAGTATTATCGAATATGTACAAGGGATTGAGAAAGGCTAAGAAAGAAGCTGCCAATAAAAAGAAAAGAAAAGAAGAAATGCTTCAAGGCTATAGCAGTGAAACGGATATGAAGAGGTATGACTTTTCTTTATGGGAGAGAACATTTGGACCTGACTCTCAAGGATATGACACGAGACAGGCAGAAAAAGAATTAAGACGTAAGGAGCGTAAGTTAAGGCAACTTAAAAAGGATCAGATGTATGACTACACTCCTCCTTCTAATAATAGAAAAAGAAAAAGTTCGTCCCCATTTGGACCATTAAGTGATGGAGATAAATCATCCCCATTTGGAGGATAAAATAATACTAAATAGTAAATAAAAAAGAGCCTCGGTTAGGAGACTCTCTTCAGCTATTAAAACAGAAAATGAAAGCGACTACAAATATTTCAGCAAATATAATAAAACTTTTCTAAATCTCGTCTTTAAAACTAGATTTTATATTTATTAATATTGAAATAAGTTTATCTATATCTCTCTCAGCCTGTTCAAAATCCTTGTCTACGAGACCCTCATAAATCTCACTAGCTTGGTTGTTTATGCTTTCCATTAAATGGTTTACGTGTTTTACTCTTCTTTCATCTAATGGACTCATAGCTATTTTGCTCTTGATAATTTATACTTCAAACTTTTTATCTCCTTGTGTTGCTGAATGAACAGCTGTTTGCTAGACTTGTACACCTCTGCGTCGTGTACAAAAACCTCTCTGAATGCTGTATCCATTAGGTTTATACACACAAGATATTTGTGGTATATGTTGTCAAGCTTACACATATCTTCCTCTGGAAGATTATTTCTTTTGGCGGAATCCCTGACCTCTTTTATTTCCAGAAACCTTTCCTCTAATAACTCCTTTGGTTCTGTCATAACTACGAGTCTATTCCGTTATCTATTACCTGTATGATGTGCCTGAACACACTTCTTTCTTGTTCGCCAGTCACGTCTGTTCGGTTTAGTAATAACCTGTAGTGGTCTTTCTTTTCTGTTGGTCTTAGTTCTATCTCGTTCATAGTTTATTAGTTAAATTACTTCTTTTAATAATACTTTTATTTTATTGTTTGTTTTTGTTAATTTTGCGTCAACCCATACTTCTTCAGAATAACAAGAAACAGCTACCACCAAAAGACGGCTAATGCTATACTCATCTTTGCAAGAACACACTACATTATTCAACTCCTTCTCTAGCTCTTCACATAAAGCATAAACCATAGTGTTGGATAATTTATTAATCTTATTATTTATTATTATCTTCATAATTTATTTGTTAATGCTTCATTACGTAATTCGTTTGCTTTTTTTATTGATGCGGTTCTTGCTTCTGGCCTTGATTGTTTATTAGGGATAACTCCAGAACCATATTGATGATGTAAATAAATTACAAATAGAAACAAATCATTTCGTCTTCTTTCAATAACTATATCCATTTCAATACTATCAAAGTAGTCTACCAATACACCGTATTTAAAACTACTTGGTAGTCCTTCAAAGTTAGTAGATAAATTTTGACCAAATCTATACTCCTCAGAATCATCATCATTTAAAATCCACTTCTCAAACTCTTCTTTACACTTTCCTGTTAATTCCATATCTATAATTTATTTACTTCTTGTTTAACTTCTTGCCAATACTTCATTGGAATTACATCTATTCCTGTTCCACTATCATTTATAGTTTCTCTTTGCGTAGCTTTTATTATCTCATCTACACAAATTAATGCACATTGTTTGGCATCCTCCTCATTCATCCTGACATCATCAATCATCACTCCATTGTACTCAAACTTTTCTACTAACTCTTCTGCTTTTTCTTTTGCTGTCATAATTTATTTATTTATCTTTTTTATTTTGGTTTAAATTTCTATATGGAAACCAATTTTCACCAACATAATGTCCATTCTCATTACAATATTTTATTGTAGGTTCTTCTTTACCTACTTTTTCTGCTCCGTTTTTTTCTAATACTGTTTCTGATGCCTTACCTATCGCATCCTTGTCCATGTTGTATGCGAGACAAATCTCCTGCAATTTACAAAAATCATTGAAATCAAATTCTTTAAGTATCCACTCAATGAATATCATCTTGTTTGTGGTTAGCTTGTCTGCAAGGTCACCCTGATCAACTTTCTCTACCTTGTTGTAGTAATTCAACTCTATGTCTTTCAGGTCGCTTATAGTTCTCCTGAGGTTGTTCTTTGTTTTTTGTTTGAACAAACCAGTCCTGTCGCACTCCTCCAGGTAATGAAGGTTGATGAACGACGTTAGTATTGCACCACTAATTTTTTCTAATTTTTTCTTACTTATCTCCATTGTATACCTCTGTTTTAAATCCTTTTTTTTCTAGTTCTTTTAGCCTGTACTTCTGCAATTCCGAAAGCTTTCCGCCCTCTTTTTTTATCTCACTGAAAAGTATCTTGCCATCTGGATGCACTGCAATCAGGTCAGGGATACCATTCTTATTTGTCTTAATAAGCTTGATTACATAGTACCCCTCTGCTTCTAGTTGGTCAATCCTTTTCTTCTGTATTCTCTGCTCTGTCATTCCATAACCTTTTATTTTTTATATCATCTGGGCTTTCTTCTGAAGGCCATACTCTTTGTTCTCTATCTTTTATTACCCCAGGCCACCAGTCTTCGGGAAATGTTATTTTTCCTTTGACTATTGCTTTTACTATTACCATTACTATGCAGGCTATAGTTAGCTAACCAATTGCTTCTAC
>TARA_R110000765_G_scaffold426480_1_pt1 | contig 22737 bp, 21 predicted proteins | sample TARA_R110000765 | Tara Oceans TARA_R110000765 (sample SAMEA4398168) | marine metagenome | biome: Polar Biome; feature: [MES] marine water layer (ENVO:01000295) within the mesopelagic zone...; material: water (ENVO:00002006), including particulate matter (ENVO:01000060) such... | reverse complement strand
CCGATGTTCACGTGCGGTTTGTTACGTTCAAACTTTGCCTTACCCATGGGGGAGGTCTCCTTCTAAAACTCTGTTACTTCTTGGCGCCAAACAGGCGTTTACGTACGTCAGCGGCAAAGCCTGCCACTGTTTGTTTATAATCGTCTTCAGGCGTGATGCTTGCCTTGGTCATAGCCCCCAACAACCCGCCGGGCTGCCAGCCATTTTTGGCAGTGCCGACTACAGTGGTTGGAGGCACAATAACCTCGCCGGTTTTGGCATCCGTTACTGTCATCAAACCAGAAATGATGCTGGTACCGCCTACCATCAGAGATTCGCCGGGCGAAACCAGACGGAAACGTTGCACCACCAGATCAGCCTTGACGTCCCGAGATCCCACGCTGCCTTGGCGCAATTGTGAGGCCAAGGTCGCGCGAATATCACGCTCCACGCGTTCCGGGGCGATTTCAATCATCCGCCCCTTCACGCCTTGGATACCAGAAACGTCCACAGACACGCTCACGACATTCAGCTGACCGGCAACCTGTGCATCAACCAATGGTTCTGCACAGGCTGCCAGAGCGACTGCTGCCGAGAGCGCCAGAAATGTACGCCGTTTCAACATCAGGCGAATTTCGACTGAATCTCGTCCGAGATGTTCTGCGGAACGGCTTCGTAGTGATCGAACTGCATGGTGAAGTTCGCACGACCCGAAGACATCGACCGCAGGGTGTTGATGTAGCCGAACATGTTGGCCAGCGGCACGAATGCGTCGATCGCAATCGCGTTGCCGCGGGTGTCCTGACCCTGAACCTGACCGCGACGCGATGTCAGGTCGCCGATGATGCCGCCGGTGTATTCTTCCGGTGTCACAACTTCGACTTTCATGATCGGTTCCAGCATCTTCGCACCGGCTTTGCGCATGCCTTCACGCATACACATCCGCGCCGCGATTTCGAACGCCAGAACGCTCGAGTCAACGTCGTGGAACTTACCGTCGATCAGCGCAACCTTGAAGTCGATCACGGGGAAGCCAGCCAAGGGGCCGCTGTCCATGACCGAACGGATGCCTTTTTCAACGCCCGGGATGTATTCCTTGGGCACCGAACCACCAACGATACGGCTCTCGAACGAGAAACCTTCGCCCGGCTCTGTCGGCGAGATGATCATTTTCACCTCGGCGAACTGACCCGAACCACCCGACTGTTTCTTGTGGGTGTAGGTGTGCTCGGTCTCGCGGCTGATGGTCTCGCGGTAGGCCACTTGCGGGGCACCGATGTTCGCTTCGACCTTGAACTCGCGACGCAGACGATCCACCAGAATGTCGAGGTGAAGTTCGCCCATGCCCTTCATGATGGTCTGACCGGATTCGATGTCGGTCTCGACGCGGAAGGAGGGGTCTTCGGCGGCCAGACGCTGCAGGCCCATCGACATTTTTTCCTGGTCGGCTTTGGTCTTGGGCTCGACGGCAATCTCGATCACGGGATCGGGGAATGTCATCGTTTCCAGAACGACCGGGTCGTTGACGGCGCAAAGCGTGTCACCGGTTGTGGTGTTCTTCAGACCGGCCAGCGCGATGATGTCGCCCGCGAACGCTTCGGTGATTTCTTCACGCTCGTTCGAGTGCATCATCATCATACGGCCAACACGTTCTTTGTTGCCCTTGGTCGAGTTCAACAGCGTGTCGCCCTTGTTCAGCACGCCCGAGTAGATGCGTGTGAAGGTCAGGGTGCCGACGAAGGGGTCGTTCATGATCTTGAACGCCAGCGCCGAGAACGCCATTGCATCATCCGCGCGACGCGGGATGTTACGTGTTTCTGTTTCGTCACCGGGTTTGAAGCCCATGTAATCGACAACGTCCATCGGCGACGGCAGATAGTCGATCACAGCGTTCAGCAGAGGCTGCACGCCTTTGTTCTTGAACGCGGAACCACACAGAACGGGGATGAATTTGATCGCCAGTGTACCTGCACGGATCAGGCGGCGCAGTGTCGGCACGTCGGGCTCTTCGCCTTCCAGATATGCTTCCATCGCGTCGTCGTCCATTTCGACGGCCACTTCGATCATTTTCGCGCGCCATTCGTCAGCCAGATCTTTCAGGCTGTCGCGGATCGGCTTTTTGACCCAGCTTGCGCCCAGATCTTCGCCTTCCCAGACCCACTCTTCCATGGTGACCAGGTCAACCATGCCTTCCAGCTCGGTTTCGGAACCGATCGGAATCTGGATCGGGCAGGGTGTCGCGCCGGTGCGGTCCTGGATCATGTGAACGCAGTTGAAGAAGTCCGCGCCGATCTTGTCCATCTTGTTGACGAACACGATGCGCGGAACCTTGTAGCGGTCAGCCTGACGCCACACGGTTTCGGTTTGCGGCTCGACACCGGCGTTGGCGTCGAGAACGGCAACCGCACCATCGAGAACCGCCAGCGAACGCTCGACTTCAATGGTGAAGTCCACGTGGCCGGGGGTGTCGATGATGTTCATGCGGTGCTTGGGCGTGTCGGGTGTCTCACCGTCTTCGGTGCGTTCCCAGAACGTGGTGGTCGCAGCCGAGGTGATGGTGATCCCACGCTCTTGCTCTTGTTCCATCCAGTCCATGGTTGCGGCGCCGTCGTGCACCTCACCGATGTTGTGCGACTTGCCTGTGTAGAACAGGATGCGTTCCGAACAGGTGGTTTTGCCGGCATCAATGTGTGCCATGATGCCGAAGTTGCGGTAGCGGTCGAGCGGATAATCGCGTGCCATTGGGCTGCTTCCTCAGAGATTGCGTCGGAGAACCGACGTATTACCAACGATAATGGCTGAACGCTTTGTTGGCGTCGGCCATCTTGTGTGTGTCTTCGCGCTTTTTCACCGCTGTACCGCGGGACTGAACGGCATCCATCAGCTCGCCTGCAAGGCGCTCTTCCATGGTGTTTTCGTTCCGTGCGCGGCTGGCTTTGATCAACCAGCGGATCGCCAGGGCTTCGCGGCGCTCGGGGCGCACTTCGACGGGAACCTGGTACGTGGCACCACCGACGCGGCGCGAACGCACTTCGACGGAGGGTTTGATGTTGTCCAGCGCTTCGTGGAACACTTCCACGGGGGCGCGTTTGATTTTGCCTTCAACGCGCTCAAGTGCGTTGTAGACGATGCGCTCGGCGGTCGATTTCTTACCGTCCAGCATCAGGTTGTTCATGAATTTTGTCAGAACCTTATCGCCATACTTGGCGTCCGGCAAGACTTCGCGTTTTTCAGCAGCGTGACGACGTGACATCCTCAGCTTCCCTCTACGGTGGCCGCGCAGCTGTCACGATGACAGGGCTGGCAGCAATTTGATTTGTTTCGCAAGATGCGAGAGCGAATTTTCAATCTGTCCCGCAGTCAGGCCGCGGTAAGACCAGTGCGCTTTCACCCGTGACGGGCAAAAGCGCGCACAATTACTTCGGACGTTTCGCGCCGTATTTCGAACGACGTTGTTTCCGGTCTTTGACGCCTTGGGTGTCCAGAACGCCACGCAGTACGTGGTAACGGACACCGGGAAGGTCTTTTACACGGCCGCCACGGATCAGAACCACAGAGTGCTCCTGAAGGTTGTGGCCTTCGCCCGGGATGTAGCTGATGACCTCGAAACCGTTGGTCAGGCGAACCTTCGCAACGCGGCGCATAGCCGAGTTCGGTTTCTTCGGTGTTGTTGTATAAACGCGTGTGCAAACGCCGCGCTTTTGCGGGCATTCTTGCAGGTGCGTCGATTTCGAACGTCGGATTTTAGGCTGGCGCGGCTTGCGGATCAGCTGTTGGATCGTTGGCATTCCGGTTTTTTCCCCGTCTTACACATGTGCTGCGGGAAGATCCCGCGGTTTCAATTCAATTGTCCGCGCGTCCACGGACCAACTCAGGTGCACCTCGAAGGATGCGTTATACGTTGCGCATATTGCGCCAATGCAGAAATGACCGCGACGTTCCCGTACCGAGGCGAACGTTGCGGTGTGTTTCCAGAGGAACGGGTCCATAGGAGACCGGTTCGTGAGCACTTCATATCTGATTTCGGGACGAGAGCAGGCCGCTCCCTCACCGAGATGACGCGCGTATAGGGGGAGTCGCAGCGGGTGTCAACAGCACCAGACCGGGCGCGCACGCTGGGCGGCATCTTGCACAGGCCTGCGCGGCTTGTCATGGTCACCTGTGTATATTCGGACAAAAGGGCGTTGCAATGCAAGTGATAGGGCTGTGCCGGTTTTCGTACCCCGCAATCGGCGGCTTTCAGGTGGACCACCCCACGCTGGAAGAACGCATTGCCTATCTTTACGCCCCTGCGCGGATGGAAGAACGCTTTGCCACGTTTGAAACCATCACCCTGCCCCCGCTGCGCGCGCAAACCGATCCCGATTTCACCTTTCTGGTCGTGATCGGCGACAGTCTGCCGGACCACTACCGCCAACGGCTCGACGCTTTGCTGGCGGATGTGCCGCAGGCGATTGTTGCCGCGTACCCGCCCAAGCGGCACCGCAAGATCATGCAGGACGCGATCAACGAAGTGCGCGCCTTTGACGGTGAACATTGCCTGCAATTCCGAATGGATGACGACGACGCCGTCGGCGTGCGCTATGTCGAGCGGCTGCGCGAGGTGGCGCGCGACATCAAGGGGCTGGCGGCCAAGAACAAATATGTGGCCATCGATTTTAACCAGGGCTTTGTCGCGCAGGCCAGCGCCAGGGGGATCGCGGCGATGCCGACGAAACTGCCCTATACCACGGCCGGTCTGGGGCTGATGTTCAAACCCAAGATCGTGCAAAGCGTGATGAACTTTGCCCACGTCAAGGTGGCGCAAAACATGCCAACGGTCACCATCACAAACGAGGATATGGTGCTGCGCGGGCACAACGAATTCAACGACAGCCGCCAGAAGGGCAACGTCAAGCCGGTGCCGCTGGAACTGCTGGACGCCGACGGCGAGGCGCATCTGCGCGACGTGTTCAACATCGACGCGGACCACGTCCGGCGGGTGTTCTCAGCGCTTTAGCAACTGCCGCTCGCGGTACAGGGTGAACAGGCCCATGCCCACAACGATGGCCGCCCCCAGCAGGGTCAGCGGCGCGGGCCAGTCGCCGAACACCAGCCAGCCCATCACCAGCGCCCAGATCAGCCCCGTGTACCGGAACGGCGCGATGAACGCGATGTCGCCCGTGCGCATCACCTGCACACTGAAATAGTAGCCGCCAAAGATGAACACCGACGATCCCGCCAGCAAGGCCCACAGGCGCGGCGTGACCGGCTGCCATGTTTCGCCCAAACTGAAAGCACTAAAAAACACCAGCACTGAAAAAGCGGCGCTGAAGGTGACGGTCATGCCAGGCACATCCGGCGACAGCCGCCGCGTGGCCAGATCCCGCACGGTCACACACAGCACCGCAGCCAATCCGTACAGCGACCAGACGTTGAAACCCTCGGTTCCCGGGCGCACGATCAACAACATGCCAGCAAAGCCCACGCCAATCGCCACCGCCCGCCGCCACCCCACGGCCTCTCGGAACACCAGCGCGCTGCCCAGTGTCACGGTCAGCGGCAGCGCCTGAAGGATCGACGTGATATTGGCCAGCGGCATATTCATCAGGGCCGTGATAAAGAAATAGGCCGCCACGACCTCGCTGGTCGACCGGATGCCGACAAGAACCCAGTCGCGCCACCGCAAATTGAATCGCAAAGCGCCCAGATAGCGCGCCAGCGCAAAGATCAGCAGCGTTGAAAAGATACCGCGCAGCGTCAGCAACTGCCCCAATGGCAGTGCCCCGTCGGTCAGCTTCATCGCCGTGTCGTTCAGCGTGAAACACGCCATCGACGCCATCATCAGCAACGCGCCCAGAACATTGGGTGACATCAGAGACCTTCCAGCATTTCGGGCGTCAGACCAAAGCCCTTGCGCAACACGCGCAGAATTCCACGCGGACGCAAGCTGCCTTCGCGGCCTGACGGTTCGGCCCCTGAATCGTTGTCCTGATGGACCGAGCGGATGAACATCGGTTCGGCCACTTCGGTATAGCAGTCGTAATACTGCGTGAACTGGCGGTGATTGCGGCGGAACACGGTCGCGTGGTCCCCCTTGCGCGCGACCAGTGTCAGGCCGATGCCCAACGGGGTCCGCTCGAACCGTTCGGTCAGCATCGGATCAGCCTTGGTGTCCAGATAGAACCCCCGATTGAACCCGATGACAAAAGGCGCATCGACAGGCCGCGCGGACAGCAGCGCCCGCGACACCCTGCGGATGCGGGAAATGGTGCTGCGGTGCATCCCGTCGTCGTCGTCCTGCCGGAAGGTGGCGATATGTGTGGCGTCGGGATCGTCAGGCAAGGCGAAATAAGCCTGTTTGACCGCCTGCACATGGGTCATCGGAGGCAGCGACACGATCTGCGCCGGTGCGAACCCGTCGACCAGTTTTTCCAGCCGTGTGCGGTAGGCGTCGGGAAAGCTGTCACCGATCAGGATCGCGACAGAAAAATCGGTATCGTCCTGCAAGGTCAGCGTGTGAAAAGCCAGCTTTTCAAACCAGGCAAACCGCCGTTCCAACCGCGCAGGATCATAGAGCATCTTGCGCATTTTCTCGACGCCTTGCTTGGACTTGGCAAAGCCGTTTTCAGACAGATAGGAAAACCGGATCAGCCCCTTGATCTGTACTTTTTTCTGATCCGCCATGCCCTGCCCTGCCTTGTTCGGCATCACGCTAAGCGATGATCATGCAACGAAAAAGCCCTCTTGCTCATTTTCGGGACAGCGCGCGGAAAAACCGTGACCGCCCTGCCCCAAAACGCAAAAAGCCCCCGGCGAACCGGGGGCTTTTGCAGTTTTATGTCAGTGCGATCAATCGCGGCTGTCTTCGTCCACGATCACCGTGTTGAAGACATCGCCACCGACCACGTCGTCCTGCTCCTGAGCCACAGGCGCGGCCAGCGCTGCGGCTTTTTCGGCCTCTTCGCGGCGCGCTTCGATCACGACGTTGTCGCGGTCCGAAGCAATCTTGCGCATCTGTTGCGTTGCACCGCCGGTGCCCGCAGGGATCAGACGGCCCACGATGACGTTCTCTTTCAGGCCAACCAGCTTGTCGCGTTTGCCCTGAACCGATGCTTCGGTCAGAACGCGTGTGGTTTCCTGGAACGACGCCGCCGAGATAAAGCTGCGGGTCTGCAAGCTTGCCTTGGTGATGCCCAACAGGATCGGTTCGCCCGTTGCGGGACGGCCCTTTTTCGAAATTGCCTTGGCGTTGGCCTGATCGAATTCCTGCTTGTCGACGTGTTCGCCCTTGAGCAGCGTGGTGTCGCCGCTGTCCTGGATTTCCCACTTTTGCAGCATCTGGCGCACGATGACTTCGATGTGCTTGTCGTTGATCCGCACACCTTGGAGGCGGTAAACGTCCTGCACTTCGTCGATCATGTAATCCGCCAGCGCCTCGACACCCATGATGGCAAGGATGTCGTGGGGGGCCGGGTTGCCGTCCATGATGTAATCGCCCTTCTGGACAAAGTCACCTTCCGCAACAGGAATGTGCTTGCCCTTGGGCACCATGTACTCGACCTTGTGATCCGGATCTTCCGAGCTTTCGATCGCGATGCGGCGCTTGTTCTTGTAGTCCTTGCCAAAGCGCACATAGCCGTCGATTTCCGCGATGATGGCGTGGTCCTTGGGGCGACGTGCCTCAAAGAGTTCGGCCACACGCGGCAGACCACCGGTGATGTCCTTGGTTTTGGACCCTTCACGCGGGATACGCGCAACGATCTCGCCGGCCTTGATCTCCTGGCCGTCTTCGATCGACAGAACCGCATCCACGGACATCGGATAGGTCACCGGGTTGCCCGCTTCGTTGCGGACCGGTTCGCCATCTTCACCCACAAGGATCACTTCCGGCTTCAGCTCGTTGCCCTTGGGGGCCGCGCGCCAGTCGATCACGATCTTCTGGGTCATGCCTGTCGCATCATCGGTCTCGTCCTTGACGGCGATACCGCTGACCAGGTCGACAAACTTGGCCGTACCCGATTTCTCGGCAATGATCGGCAGGGTGTAGGGGTCCCATTCGAACAGCTTGGCCGACCGCACAATGGTGTCGCCGTCCTTGACGAACAGTTTCGAGCCATAACCCACTTTGTGGCTGGCACGTTCTTCACCGTTTTCGTCGAGGATCGCCAACTTCATGTTGCGGCCCATGACCATGGTTTCACCGGCTTCGTTCTCGATGGTGACACCGTTTTCGATCCGTACCGTACCGGCATGGCTGCTTTCCAGGAAGGATTGCTGACCACCCTGCGCAACGCCGCCGATGTGGAATGTCCGCATCGTCAGCTGTGTGCCGGGCTCACCGATGGATTGGGCGGCAATGATGCCGACCGCTTCGCCGGTGTTGACGCGCGTACCGCGTGCAAGGTCACGACCATAGCAGGTGGCGCAAACGCCCTCTTCGGCCTCACAGGTCAGCGGCGAACGGATGCGCATGGATGCAACGCCGTGCTCTTCAACGGCGTCGGACATGCGTTCGTCGATCAGCGTGCCATGTGCGATCAGAACTTCGTCGGTGCCGGGTTTCAGCACGTCCTCGGCCGCGACACGGCCCAGAACACGCTCTGCCAGCGACGACACCACTTCACCGTCGTTCACAGCCGCAACAGCCGTGATCGAGTTTTCGGTGCCGCAGTCGATCATGCGCACGATACAGTCTTGGGCCACGTCCACCAGACGACGGGTCAGATAACCCGAGTTCGCTGTTTTCAACGCGGTGTCCGACAGACCCTTACGGGCGCCGTGGGTCGAGTTGAAGTATTCAAGAACGGTCAGACCTTCCTTGAAGTTCGAGATGATCGGCGTTTCGATGATGTCGCCGTTCGGCTTCGCCATCAGGCCGCGCATCCCGCCCAGCTGTTTCATCTGTGTGACCGAGCCACGCGCACCGGAGTGGGCCATCATGTAGACCGAGTTCGGCTCCATTTCGGCACCGGTTTCGTCGGTTTGCACGGCCGAAATCGCGCCCATCATGGCGTCGGTGACCTTGTCGTTACACTTCGACCAGGCGTCGACAACTTTGTTGTACTTTTCACCCTGAGTGATCAGGCCGTCCATGTACTGCTGTTCAAAGTCCTTCACCAGTTCGCGTGTCTCATCAACGATGGTCCACTTGGTTTCGGGGATCAGCATGTCGTCTTTACCGAACGAAATCCCGGCCTTGAACGCCTCGCGGAAGCCCATGGTCATGATCTGGTCACAGAAGATGACGCTCTCTTTCTGGCCGCAATACCGGTAAACGGTATCAATGATCTGCTGCACTTCTTTTTTGCGCAGAAGACGGTTGACCAGATCGAAGGGCGCCTTGGCGTTCAACGGCAGAAGCGCACCCAGACGGACACGGCCCGGCGTGGTTTCATAACGCTTCATGATTTCCTGACCGTCGTCGTCGATCTGCGGAATCCGTGCCGTGATCTTCGAGTGAAGGTGGATCACACCAGCGTCCAGCGCGTGCTGTACTTCGTCGATCGAGCCAAAGACCATGCCTTCGCCCTTCATGCCGGTCCGTTCCAGGGTCGTGTAGTACAGACCCAAGATCATATCCTGCGACGGAACGATGATCGGTGCGCCGTTGGCAGGCGACAGAACGTTGTTGGTCGACATCATCAGAACGCGCGCTTCCAGCTGGGCTTCCAGCGAGAGAGGCACGTGAACCGCCATCTGGTCACCGTCAAAGTCGGCGTTAAAGGCCGAGCAGACCAGCGGGTGAAGCTGGATCGCCTTACCTTCGATCAGGATCGGTTCGAACGCCTGAATGCCCAAACGGTGCAGCGTCGGCGCCCGGTTCAGCATGACGGGGTGTTCGCGGATAACCTCGTCCAGGATGTCCCAAACCTCGGGACGTTCCTTTTCGACCAGTTTCTTGGCCTGCTTCACCGTGCTCGACAGGCCCTTGGCCTCGAGACGTGAATAGATGAACGGCTTGAACAGCTCGAGCGCCATCTTCTTGGGCAGACCGCACTGGTGCAACTTCAGTTCCGGGCCGGTCACGATGACCGAACGACCGGAGAAGTCGACGCGCTTGCCCAAAAGGTTCTGACGGAAGCGACCTTGCTTACCCTTCAGCATGTCCGACAGCGACTTCAGCGGGCGCTTGTTGGCACCGGTGATGACGCGGCCACGACGGCCGTTGTCGAACAATGCGTCGACGGATTCCTGCAGCATCCGCTTTTCGTTGCGCACGATGATGTCGGGCGCACGCAGTTCGATCAGACGCTTCAGACGGTTGTTCCGGTTGATCACGCGGCGGTACAGGTCGTTCAGGTCCGACGTGGCAAAGCGGCCACCGTCCAGCGGCACCAGCGGACGCAGTTCCGGCGGGATCACGGGGATCACGGTCAGAACCATCCACTCGGGGCGGTTGCCGGATTCCAGGAAGCTTTCCACGACTTTCAGACGCTTGATGATCTTCTTGGGCTTCAGTTCGCCTGTGGCCTCTTTCAGTTCCGCACGCAGGTTGTCTGCTTCGGCTTCGAGGTCGATCATCGACAGCATTTCACGGATCGCTTCGGCGCCGATGTTGGCGGTGAACGCGTCCATGCCATAGGCGTCCTGCGCGTCCATGAACTCTTCTTCGGTCAGCATCTGACCGTATGTCAGGTCCGTCAGGCCGGGTTCGATCACGACATAGTTTTCGAAGTACAGCACGCGTTCCAGATCACGCAGGGTCATGTCCAGCATCAGACCGATGCGCGAGGGCAGCGATTTCAGGAACCAGATGTGCGCAACCGGCGAGGCCAGCTCGATGTGGCCCATCCGCTCGCGGCGGACCTTTTGCAGCGTGACTTCAACGCCACATTTCTCGCAGACAACGCCGCGATATTTCATGCGCTTGTATTTGCCGCACAGGCATTCGTAATCTTTGATCGGGCCAAAGATGCGCGCGCAGAACAGGCCGTCACGCTCGGGTTTGAACGTGCGGTAGTTGATGGTTTCGGGCTTTTTGATCTCACCAAAGGACCACGACAGAATGCGTTCCGGCGAGGCCAGCGAGACCTTGATTTCGTCAAACGTCTTGACCGGTGCGACCGGGTTGAACGGGTTGTTTGTAAGTTCCTGGTTCATTTTCAAATCCTTGAAAGGGAGGCATTGGAAGAAAGAAACGGGAGGGCGGGGGTATCCCCGCCCGCCGCCGTTATTCGTCTTCCTCAGCGTCCAGGAGTTCCATGTTCAGGCCGAGGCCACGGACTTCTTTGACCAGAACGTTGAAGGATTCCGGCACGCCGGCTTCAAAGTTGTCCTCGCCCTTGACGATGCTCTCATAGACTTTCGTCCGTCCGGCAACGTCGTCCGACTTCACGGTCAGCATCTCCTGCAGGGTATAGGCGGCGCCGTAGGCTTCCAGAGCCCAGACTTCCATCTCACCAAAGCGCTGGCCACCGAATTGCGCCTTACCACCCAGCGGCTGCTGGGTCACCAGGCTGTACGGCCCGGTCGAACGCGCGTGGATCTTGTCGTCCACAAGGTGGTGCAGTTTCAGCAGGTACTTCACGCCCACGGTCACGGGACGGGCAAACTGCTCGCCTGTGCGACCGTCGAACAGCACCGACTGGCCGGAGGTGTCAAAGCCTGCGCGGCTGAGTGCGTTGTTCACGTCCGCCTCTTTCGCGCCGTCAAAGACGGGCGTGGCGATCGGAACGCCGCGGGTCACGTTGCCCGCCGCTTCCAGCAGCACATTCTCTTCCATGTCCTTGATGCCTTCGTCGTAGACATCATCGCCATAGGCCAGATGCATCGCTTCGCGCACCGGTGTCAGATCACCCGACCGGCGGTATTCCTGCAATGCTTCGTCCACGTTGACGCCCAGGCCACGCGAAGCCCAGCCCATGTGGGTTTCGAGAATCTGACCGACGTTCATACGCGACGGCACGCCCAGCGGGTTCAGACAGAAGTCGACAGGTGTACCGTCCGCAAGGAACGGCATGTCCTCCATGGGAACCACTTTGGAGATAACCCCTTTGTTCCCGTGGCGGCCCGCCATCTTGTCGCCCGGCTGCAGCTTGCGTTTGACCGCGACAAAGACTTTGACCATCTTCATCACGCCCGGCGGCAGGTCGTCACCACGGCGGACTTTCTCGACCTTGTCCTCGAAACGGGCGTCCAGAGTGCGCTTTTGCACTTCGTACTGCTCGTTCAGAGCCTCGATCACCTGTGCCGACTGCTCGTCTTTCACGGCAATCTGCCACCATGCGGAGCGCGGGTACGCGTCCAGCATGTCAGCGTCGACGGTGCTTCCGGCTTTCACGCCTTTGGGACCTTTGGCCACTTCCTTGCCCAACAGCATGTCGCCCAGACGGGCATAGATGTTACGGTCAAGGATCGCGAGTTCGTCGTCGCGGTCACGGGCCAGGCTTTCGACTTCTTCACGCTCGATCTGCAGGGCGCGTTCGTCTTTTTCCACGCCGTGACGGTTGAACACGCGCACTTCGACGACTGTGCCGAAGTCACCCGGTTTCACCCGCAGCGATGTATCGCGGACGTCCGATGCCTTTTCACCAAAGATGGCGCGCAGCAGCTTTTCTTCCGGCGTCATCGGGCTTTCGCCCTTGGGTGTGATCTTGCCGACCAGAATATCGCCCGGTTCAACATCCGCGCCGATGTACACGATGCCCGCCTCGTCGAGGTTGCGCAGCGCTTCTTCACCGACGTTGGGAATGTCGCGGGTGATTTCCTCTGGCCCAAGCTTGGTGTCACGGGCGGCGACTTCGAATTCCTCAATGTGGATCGAGGTAAAGACGTCATCACGCGACACGCGCTCGGAAATCAGGATCGAGTCTTCGTAGTTGTAGCCGTTCCAGGGCATGAACGCGACGACCACGTTTTTACCCAGAGCCAGTTCGCCCATATCGGTGGACGGACCATCGGCAATCACTTCGCCCTTCTGAACGGTGTCACCCACTTTGACCAGCGGACGCTGGTTGATACAGGTGTTCTGGTTCGAACGCTGGAATTTGCGCATGCGGTAGATGTCCACACCCGCGTCGCCCAGTTCCAGATCGGACGTGGCACGCACAACGATACGGGTCGCATCGACCTGGTCGATGATACCGGCACGTTTCGCCATGATCGCAGCGCCGGAATCGCGCGCCACGACTTCTTCGATGCCGGTGCCGACCAGCGGCGCCTCGGCCCGCAGAAGCGGCACGGCCTGACGTTGCATGTTCGAACCCATCAGAGCGCGGTTGGCGTCGTCGTTTTCAAGGAACGGGATCAGCGATGCGGCGACCGAAACCAACTGTTTCGGCGACACGTCGATAAGGTCGACGTTTTCGTTCGGGGACAGCGTGTAGTCGCCCGATTTCCGTGTCGACACCAGATCGTTCACAAAGCGCATGTTCTCGTCGAGGTTGGCGTTCGCCTGCGCCACTGTGTGACGCATTTCCTCGGTCGCGGACATGTAGTGCACTTCATCCGTCACCACCGAGTCTTTGACGACACGGTAGGGAGTTTCGATGAAACCGTATTTGTTCACGCGGGCAAAAGTCGCCAGCGAGTTGATCAGACCAATGTTCGGACCTTCGGGCGTTTCAATCGGGCACATCCGGCCATAGTGGGTCGGGTGAACGTCACGCACCTCAAAGCCTGCACGCTCGCGGGTCAGACCGCCCGGCCCAAGCGCCGACAGACGGCGTTTGTGTGTCACTTCGGACAGCGGGTTGGTTTGGTCCATGAACTGCGACAGCTGAGACGAGCCGAAGAATTCGCGCACGGCAGCGGCCGCCGGTTTGGCGTTGATCAGATCCTGCGGCATCACGGTGTCGATTTCGACCGAGGACATACGCTCCTTGATCGCACGTTCCATGCGCAGCAGGCCGACGCGGTACTGGTTTTCCATCAGCTCGCCAACGGAACGCACACGACGGTTGCCCAGGTGGTCAATGTCGTCGATGTCGCCACGGCCGTCGCGCAGATCGACCAGCGCCTTGACGCAGGCCACGATATCTTCGCGGCGCAGCGTGCGCTGGGTGTCGTCTGCATCCAGGTCCAGACGCATGTTCATTTTCACGCGGCCCACAGCGGACAGGTCGTAACGCTCGCTGTCAAAGAACAGCGTGTCGAACAGGTTCGACGCCGCTTCGACGGTGGGCGGCTCGCCCGGGCGCATCACGCGATAGATATCCATGAGCGCGGTGTCGCGGTTCATGTTCTTGTCGTTGTGCATCGTGTTGCGCATGTACGGACCGACGTTGATGTTGTCGATGTCCAGCACGGGGATCTCGGTGACGCCAGCGTCGATCAGCTCTTTGGCTGTGCCGCCGATCAGATCGCCGTCTTTGTCGTATTCCAGTGTCAGTTCGTCACCGGCTTCGATGTAGATCGCGCCGGTTTCCTCGTTGATCATGTCCTTGGCTGCGAATTTGCCAACGATGTGATCGAAAGGAACCAACAGGTTCTCAACGTCGCCTGCGTCGATCATCTGTTTGACCGCGCGGGGGGTGATTTTCTTGCCCGCTTCGGCAATCACTTCGCCCGAAGCTGCGTTCACCAGATCGTATGTGGGACGGGTGCCGCGCACACGGTCGGGGAAGAACGGCGTGACCCAGCCCTTGTTCTTCTCCAGCTTGAACGTGACGGTCTTGTAATAGGCGTCCATGATCGCTTCTTGGTCCAGACCCAGCGCATACAGCAGGGTCGTGACGGGAAGCTTCCGACGACGGTCGATACGTGCGAACACGATGTCCTTGGCGTCGAATTCAAAGTCCAGCCAGCTGCCGCGATAGGGAATGATGCGGCAGGCGAACAGCAGTTTGCCCGAAGAGTGGGTCTTGCCCTTGTCGTGGTCAAAGAACACGCCCGGCGAACGGTGCATCTGGGAAACGATCACACGTTCGGTGCCGTTCACGACAAAGGTGCCGTTCGGCGTCATCAGGGGCATGTCGCCCATGAACACGTCTTGTTCCTTGATGTCCTTGACCGATTTCGCGCCTGTGTCTTCGTCGACATCAAACACGATCAGGCGCAGCGTCACTTTCAGCGGCGCGCTGTAGGTCATGTCACGTTGCTGACATTCCTCAACGTCATATTTCGGCTTTTCCAGCTCGTATTTGACGTATTCCAGCACGGATGTTTCGTTGAAATCCTTGATCGGGAAAACCGATTGGAACACGCCTTGAATACCATCACCATCGGTGGGGGTTTCAGCGTCGCCGGAGTTCAGGAAAAGATCGTACGAGGATTTTTGAACCTCGATCAGGTTCGGCATTTCCAGCACTTCGCGGATTTTGCCGTAATATTTACGAAGACGTTTCTGGCCAAGGAAGGATTGCGCCATGTGAACTGTCACCTTTCAGATTCTCTGCGAGCGCGCGCACCGTCGGGCCACGGTACACCGCCCAGTCGAGATGGTTGGGTTTCGGTCAATTCATGGCCCTCGTCCCACCGAGTGCCTCCCGACCTTTGAAACCACATCCTGGAAAACGCTTCATTCAGAAGCCCTTGCCAAGACAGGTTCGGCTGGACCCGGAAAACTCCGGATCCAGCCTTGAATGCGACATGGGGCAAGCCCCATGCAGTTGGCTTACGCCAGTTCGACTTCAGCGCCAGCTGCTTCCAGCTTGGTTTTGATTTCTTCGGCTTCGTCTTTCGACACGCCTTCTTTGATCTTGCCACCGGCTTCGACCAGGTCTTTGGCTTCTTTCAGGCCCAGGCCTGTGATGCCGCGGACTTCTTTGATGACGTTGATTTTCGATGCGCCTGCGTTTTTCAGAACGACGTCGAATTCAGTCTTCTCTTCCTCGGCTGCGCCACCGGCGTCAGCAGGACCAGCCATCATCACAGCGCCACCAGCGGCGGGCTCGATGCCGTACTCGTCTTTGAGGATTGTTTTCAGTTCTTGTGCTTCCAGCAGGGTCAGACCAACGATGTCTTCTGCCAGTTTTTTCAGATCAGCCATGTTCAGCTCTTTCCGTTACGATATGTGTGTTCCAACGTGATGGGTCAACCACACGCCAGTATGACGTTGCTTTATGCAGCCGCCTTGTCCTCGATTGTGGACAAGATGGACGCGATGTTGCTTGCAGGCGCGCCAATGGCCCCGGCGATGTTGCTTGCAGGTGCGGCGATGCAGCCCACGATCGAAGCAATAAGCTCCTCGCGCGAAGGCATTTTCGACACAGCTGTAACACCAGCCCGGTCCAGAGCGTTCTCACCCATGGCCCCACCAAGGATCACGAATTTGTCGTGGTCTTTGGCAAAGTCCTCGGACACCTTGGCAGCAGCCACGGGATCTTCGGAGAAGGTCAGAACGGTCATACCCGTCAGGAGATCACCGATGCTTGCGCAGGGCTGTCCTTCGAGGGCGATTTTGGCGAGCCTGTTTTTGGCAACACGCACTGCGCTTCCGTGCTCGGCGGCACGGGCACGCAGATCTTGCATGTTCGCAACTGTCAGACCGGCGTAGTGGGCTACCACAACGACGCCAGAGCTTTCGAAGATTTGGCCGAGTTCCTCGACCACTTTCTCTTTCTGGGCTCTATCCACAGTTTCACTCCAAGTATGGGGGTTTCCCCCCGGCTCAATTCAGCAACCCCAAGGGGCCACCACTTAGGTCCGTTTCAGGGACCGAGGCCAAAATCACCGCGAGGCGGATCCTTTAAATCTCGTTTCCCATCTCAGGAAGGAATTATGAATGCAGCTGCATTCACCCTCCGTCTCGGACAGAACGGGGAAACCACAAAGGCGTCCCCGCCAACCCGCTTGCGCGGGATCTTGTGCGGGGCAAGGTTTCCCCTGCCCCGAATTCCTTACTCGGTGACCGCGTTGTCCACGTCAACCGACACGCCCGGGCCCATTGTCGAGCTGAGCGAGACCTTTTTCATGTAAGTACCTTTGGCACCGGCGGGACGCGCCTTGGCCACGGCACCGACAAAGGCGCGGATGTTTTCGGCCAGCTTGTCCGTGTCGAACGAAACCTTGCCAACACCGGCGTGCACGACGCCCGCTTTTTCGGCCTTGAACTGGACTTCACCGCCTTTGGCAGCTTTGACCGCGTCCGCCACATCCATGGTGACCGTGCCCACTTTGGGGTTCGGCATCAGGTTGCGGGGGCCCAGAACCTTGCCCAGACGGCCAACGATCGGCATCATGTCGGGCGTTGCAATGCAGCGATCGAACTCGATCTTGCCGCCTTGCACGATTTCCATCAGGTCCTCGGCGCCAACGATGTCGGCTCCGGCTGCTTTGGCTTCGTCGGCCTTGGGGCCACGGGCGAAGACAGCGACGCGCACGTCTTTGCCTGTGCCGTTCGGCAGACCAACCACGCCGCGCACCATCTGGTCCGCGTGACGGGGGTCAACACCCAGGTTCATCGAGATCTCGACGGTTTCGTCGAACTTGGCTTTTGCGTTGCTCTTGATCAGCGCGACAGCATCTTCAACCGTCAGGTTGTCCTTGCCGGCGAAAGCTTCACGGGCGGCGACGGTGCGTTTTCCGAATTTTGCCATCTTACTTCACCTCGATGCCCATGGAGCGGGCAGAGCCCAGGATGATCTGCATCGCCGCTTCGATCGAATTGGCGTTCAGGTCTTTCATCTTCGCTTCGGCGATTTCGCGGATCTGCTTGGTTGTCACAGTGCCGACGGTTTCACGGCTGGGCGTTTTCGCACCAGACTTCACCTTGGCCGCTTTTTTCAGGAAGTAGGACGCCGGGGGCGTCTTGATGTCCATGGTAAAGGACTTGTCCTGGTAATATGTGATCACGGTCGGGCACGGCGCACCGGGCTCCATGTCTGCGGTCTTGGCGTTAAACGCCTTGCAGAATTCCATGATGTTGATGCCGCGCTGACCCAGCGCCGGACCGACCGGCGGGGAGGGGTTTGCTTGACCGGCGGGCACTTGCAACTTCATAGTGCCGACGAGTTTCTTGGCCATGGGCCTTCTCCTGTTTCAACCCCCGCAGGACGCGTCCCTTGGGGCTTTGCGTTGTGTGGTCCGGTCCGGATGCCGCGGCACCCTCGCCTCCCACAATTCACACTCACATCTGTTTGGTGACCTGAGTGAATTCCAGTTCCACGGGCGTTTCGCGCCCGAAGATCGACACCGTCACCTTGAGGCGCTGCGCATCTTCATCAACTTCTTCGACCATGCCGTCGAAATCCTCGAACGGTCCGTCGTTCACCTTGACGCGCTCGCCCACTTCAAAGTGGATCAGAGTGCGCGGGCTGTCTTCGCCTTCCTGAACGCGGTTCAGGATCTGGTTCACCTCGGCGTCGCGCATCGGCATCGGGCGCCCTTGGGGGCCCAGGAAACCGGTGACGCGGTTGATCGAGCTGATCAGGTGATATCCGCGGTCGGACATCTCCATGTGGACCAGCACGTAACCGGGCATAAAGCGACGCTCGGTCGTGACCTTCTTGCCGCGGCGCACCTCGATGACCTCTTCGGTCGGCACCAGAACTTCGTCGATCTCACCCTCGAGCTGCTGCTCGGCGGCGGTTGTACGAATTTGTTCGGCAATTTTCTTTTCGAAGTTCGAAAGAACGCTGACCGAATACCATCGTTTCGCCATAAGCTCGTCTGCCTCTCTTGGTGCGACACGCGGACGTGCCAAATTCTTAATAATTTTCAGACACTTGGCCCGAACGACTTGAACAAAAAATCGGCGCGCAACACGAATCGCCGCACGCCCTCTGTCAGGTCAGGGTTGCCATCTACTCCGACAACCGCAGAGTTTCAAGGCCTTGATCGGGTTTGTTAGGCTTTTGGCAAGGACCGGCGCAGGACGCGCGGGTCAGCCGAAGTACGTCAGGATCTGCTGCAGACCACCACGGATCAGAATGTCGACCAGCGCGAAAAACACGGCAACCAGCGCGGCCATGATGAACACCATCACAGTGGTCAGCATCACCTCGCGCCGCGTGGGCCATACGACCTTGCTGACTTCGGTACGCACTTGCTGGATGAATTGCAGCGGATTGGTGGTGGCCATGACAGGCTCCTATCGGATTGGTCCGGCCCATGTAACGGGCTGCGGTCGTGAATTCAAGACCTGTTGCAGGGTCGCCCCTCAGGCCGCGGCCTCGTGATCCGCCGCCTGTGCCTTCATTCGTTGCAGGCGGGTGGCCAAGACAGCGTCATGACGGTCATCCGCCTCCAGCGGTGATTGCAGGTCAGGCAGATACAGCCCATCGACCCAGCCATCGGGGAAACGGTCCAGCAGATTGTCCCAACGACAGGCAAAACGGTCCATGCGCCCCACCAGCCGTGCGCCACGCTCCGGGGCCCGCGCGATGTACCATTTCAGCAGGTTCACCGCGCCGGACCAGACCCGGTCCGCACCAAAGGCCACAAAGACACCCAAGATCAAGAAAGCGCCCAGCACCAGCGTCAGCACGATCCACGCAGGCCGCAGCAGAACGATCAACGCGAACGCGGTCCACAGGACCTGACGGCGGCTGGGGCGGAAATGACGCGCACGTGCGAAAGATTGATGTGCCATCTGTTTTGCGAAATCAGGATGAAGAGTTTGCGTTCCTGCATCAGGAAGCGCCTGCGCCATCCCGGCGCGCGGGCGCGTCGCAGGGCTGTCCGCAGGCATACCCGCCGTATCAGCTTCGGACACCATGTTGCGAATGAGCGAAAGAGTGTCCGGACCAAGTCCCGCTTTGACGGAATCGGGCATTGGGAAACCTCTTGGCACTCGTTAACGAACATCCGCTGAATAACCGCCAAATGTGCGCGTGACGTGTCCGAATTACGGCAAAAACATGGCAATGTTTACGTTACGTGAACGTGGCCCCTCATGCCTGCGCAGGGTGCCGTGACAGAGCTTTGCCGTGCGGCGCCGTCGCCGCGATGCACGGCACTCGGGCTCACGTCATGTCAACGCAATACTGTTCAGGAAGATGATGGCAGGGGCAGAAGGGTTCGAACCCTCGACCTACGGTTTTGGAGACCGTCGCTCTACCAGCTGAGCTATACCCCTACGCGATCGCTGCGTGATTACGCGGCACGCGGACTCATTGCAAGTGTGTTTTGACCATAAATGCCAAGGATCGTCAGCGACGGGTCTGCGCCTGCATCACCGCCAGCCCCACCAACAGCAAGGCCGCACCGCTTGTCAGCGTGCGCAGGGTGTTCCACAGCTGCCAGGGACCGGAATAGGCCGCCCAAATCGCATCCGCCTGTTCCGAAGGCAAACTGACCTGCGCCAGCGCCTCGTTCATCGGGACGTTGACCGACATCGTGGCCAGCACGGACGCCACGGCAAACGCCAACGCCGCCACCAGAATCACCCCTGCCCTGCGATGGCCCGTGGCAAAGGCCAGGATCACCGTCAGCAACACCACCACCGGCGTGCCGAAAAAGCTGACCGCAAAGACGCCGTTGCGCACAGAGGCGTTCATCGCCTGCATCGCCGCGATGGCAACCTCGGGCGGGGCGGTGTCCAGCCCCCACATGGTCGAGCAGACCCAGGCGTAGAAAAACCCGAATATCGCGCCCGCTTCCAGCAGGCTGAGGATCAGGAATGTGCGAAAGACAAATGGCATCGGAAACCTCCCTTTGGATCAATACCGGGTTGAACGCAGTGCCCGTGTCATTCCGTCGCCTTTCTGCGCAAGGCCGCCAGATCGCCCCCGCAAATCGCGGCTTCGTTGTCCAGAATACGGTCCATGGGCCAGTCCCACCACGCAATCTCCAGCAGGGCCGCGATGGTGTCCGGGTCAAAGCGCATCCTGAGCACGCGCGCCGGATTGCCGCTGACGATCGCGTAATCCGGCACCTGCCCGGACACCACGGCCCCCGCGCCCACGATCACCCCTGACCCGATGCGCGCACCCGGCAGGATGCGCGCGCCCTGCCCGATCCAGACGTCGTGACCAATCACCGTATCCGGTCCCGGACCCGGCATTGACGGACGGCCCGCCATGTCGCCGCCGCCGAAGATGGCAAAGGGAAAGGACGAAAACCCGTCGTAGCGGTGGTTCGCCGAGGCGGTGATGAACTGCACGCCGTCGGCAAACTGGCAGAATTTTCCGATGTGCAGTGCCTCGGGCGAAAAGTCGTAGAGATAGGGTGCCAGATGCGCAGCCCAGTCCGCGGGCGGCACATGGGCGCTGGCATAGGTGTAATCGCCCACCGTGATACGCGGATGCGACAGGGCAGGCTTCAGAAACACCGTGCCAAGGTGCGGCGTGCCGTCGGGCAACAAGACGGGATGGGTAAGGGTCGGGTCTGCAAAGGGGCGTGTCATGGGGCATGATGTGCCAGCCCACGGGGCGCTTGTCACCCGTCTTGCGCGATTGCGGGGGCACATGTTCGGAACTCTAAGCCTTGCCGCCGTGTTGAGCCACTGAAACCAATGCACACCCGCAAGAGGAGATCACCATGACCATCAACAATCTCAAAGACGTCTATTTCGATCAGCTTCAGGACCTGCACAGCGCCTGCAGCCAGTCCATGGAAGCCACCGCCGATCTGGGCCGCGCTGCCAAGAACGAAGAACTGAGCAAGGCCCTGATTGCCGGCGTCAACGGCATTTCCGAAGGTCTGGACGTGCTGAAAACCATTTGCGCCACCCATGACCTGGACCCCAAGGGCGAACATTGCAAAGGCATGGAAGGTCTGGTGACCGAAGCCCGCGCCCATGGGATCAAGGCCGAAATCTCGGACGATGACGTGCGCGACGCGGTGATCATCACCCAATACCAGCGCATGGTGCACTATGCCCTTGCCGGATACGGCAGCGTCGTGGCCTTCGCCAACCGGCTGGGTCTGGACGACGATGCGGCCAAGCTGCAAAAGCTGTTGGATGAAACCTATGACGGCGACCGCCACATGACGGCGATTGCCACGGGCGGCGTGAACAAGGCCGCCGCATAATCCACTCCGACCACCCCAAAAGGCCAGCCTCCGCGCTGGCCTTTTTTATGCCAAAACTAGTACGGTCCCTGCGATCTGGCGGTTTCCCCTGCCTTGCGCGTGCCGGTCAGTTTCATCATTGGCTCGGCCAGCCGTCCCGCGGAACCGGTCCAGGCATAGGCCAGCAGGCAGGGGTCCAGCTCGCCCGTGGTGATCCGATGCTCGTCCCCCGGACGGTTCAGGATCAGCGAGCCCGGCGCATAGACCGCCGTGTCATTCTCGGACCACGCGCCTGAGACCGAGATATAGCTTTCCTCGATTTCCTGATGGCTGTGCTGCGGATATGTCGTGGCGGGTGCAAAGAGCACAAAGCCAAGGATCAGCGTGTCGGACTGAACCGGCCCCTTCGGCCCCAGAACCTCGCAATAGGCATACTTCTGCGCCAGCGCCTTGGGCAGCTTGTCATAGCCATATTCCCACGTCAGATCATCGCGCACCTCGCGCAGCGCGCGCGCCATGCCCTGCATTGCGGACCGCTCGCCCAGATCCAGTGCGCGGGCAAAATGGGCGGTCACCGGCTTTGCCTCGTGCGGGCGCGACAGCACCGCCGGGTTGGATGTCACGCAGGCCGACAGCCTGTCACGCACACGCTTGCGGTGGCTGCGGATCGACGGGCTGCCACCGGCAGTGCCGTTGCGGTAAAGCACATCGAACTCGCGCAGCAGATAGGTCCAGTTCGGACAATCGCGCAGTCGCAGCTGCGTCGAAGGGGACGTGTCGGTCATGTGCATCGGGTCCTTCGTGTTGGCGGGTGTTGTCCCACCAACACCCGATTGCATGTCACCTGCGCGACGGCTTGCGTCCCCGAGGGGTATATCCGCGACACGGGATACAAAAAAAGGCCGCAGCGATTGCTGCGGCCTTTTCGTTTCAGATGCCATG
>TARA_R110000765_G_scaffold254315_1_pt1 | contig 22790 bp, 22 predicted proteins | sample TARA_R110000765 | Tara Oceans TARA_R110000765 (sample SAMEA4398168) | marine metagenome | biome: Polar Biome; feature: [MES] marine water layer (ENVO:01000295) within the mesopelagic zone...; material: water (ENVO:00002006), including particulate matter (ENVO:01000060) such... | reverse complement strand
TTTTTCTGTATCCAAGAATATAACTGCTCTATTAAATTTTGATTTTGAGGAAATAGTCATATCTCTTGCTAAATCAAATTTCGGTTTCACAGCAAGAAGATTAAATGTTATTTCCTTACCTTTTGCTAATTCTTCATATATCTTCATCACATTTCCACCATATTCTTTATCCGCAAGATAGGTAATAGAACTTTCTGGAACACCTTTCATTCTTATATGATAATCATTTATTATATTACCATCTTTATCTTTTCCTTCCAATTTATCTATGTATGCTTTCTTCCCCAAGAATATAGATTGGACTGCTTTGATTTCTCCAACTGAACCTTTCAAATCAAAGTCAGTATGGAATTGTCCCATCATCTTTCCAATTAATTCTTTTCCATTTTGTTCCCTATACTCATCTGCTAATTTTTCAATATTCTTACTCTCAATATGAATACTATCTGTATCCTGATAAAATATAGGTAATTTCAAATCTTCCGCAAGACACATAACTTCATTCATTATTCTTTTTGTAATGGATAATATTTCTACTCCAACTTGTGCGTTGTTAAAATGTTTATCAACAGGTTTCATTAATGAAACTTTAAAACCTTTACCATTATATAATGGTGTAGCAATTTTAATACTATTGTAATGTCTATTAATAAATTTCAAAAAGTCATCTTTCCTAACATATACATTATCTGCTTCAATCGGTTTCATATATGATTTTCCATAGGAACTATTCATACACTCCTTGAATACTAATTGTAAAGGATTACCTTGTGCTTTATATTTCAATCGCTCCCTGAATAAGTGTTGTATGGTTTCTCCAATTTTATCATTATGTCCCTGATTATAGTAATATCCATTAATGAACTCATACTCTAATCCCTGATACTTAATAGCATCTTCTAATCCTACCTTATCAATATATACAATCATATCATCTAAATCATTACTAAACATTCTCACACCTTTATCATTCATAGCACTCAATAAAGGAAATGCTCTACGGATTTTAATTTTCTTTACCCTGATACAAATAAAATATCCAGAATATCTTTTTGGTTGGAACTTTTTTATTATCTTTGGTTCTCCTATTAAAAATCCGTTCATTCTCGCCATACCTGATGGGTATAAACTAACAGCATCAAAATCTGCTAATTCCCTACCATCTTGGATTATATGTTTTTTATTTTCCGCACACATAGTTCTACCTCCAACAATACACTTCTGTATAAACGCTCTTGGTATTCCTGCTATTTTTAATACATCATCATAACAACCTTGTCTCACTAAATAATCATTCGCCATAGATGCTAATGAAACATAATCTAATGTATCTAATCCAATTGCTTCCTTACATAGTTCCCTGAACTTTTCAAATCCTGCCTTTAATGTAAAACAATCCATTTTACAATATTCACCAGAATACTTTAAAATATCTACTTGCTTTTTATTATTATACCAACAACCCCATTTGGAAATATTCTCCAAGTATTCATCTTGCTCTTTCTCACTTACATAACTTAAACATTCACCAATATTAATATATTTTTCTTTTACTCTTTCTTCGGTATATAAATCATAAGGTAATATTTCTTTTTTAATATCACCAAGATTAAATGCTTTACCAAACTTACCTAATCCCATATTAATCATTTTCAAACTATCTCTAATTTCAAATGTTAGTTTCTTGGTAATCTTTGTCTTACCTACTTTTCTACTCATATAAAAATCACAAACAGCAATCATTAATCCTGTTCCTTTTTCAATAGTTGTTATAGTAGTAAAATGCTCTTGTAAAAATCTAAAATCATAACCGCTATTATGTGCTATTAATACAAACAATTTTCTCATATCTAAATCTGGTTCATAATCTTCATCACTAATTGTTTCACCATATTTATCACAATAATATTCTAAAAACTTTTTACCACAATTTTCACCCCAAAATCCTCCATACTTTGCTGTCTCACAAGAATACACACAATAAGGTTTATGTATAATCAAATTACCAGAAGCATCTTTGTAATGGTTCTCAACCTGTATTCCATCATCTCTTTTGGTAGTTGTTTCAAAATCAAAATAATCTAATCCAAGAACTACTCTTTTTTCGCTCTTGTGTTTTGGTTCATTTTTTTCTAATTCTCCATCAGGATTTAACTCTTCAAGTTGGTAGGTCTTTTTATTAAACTTATACTCGTGTATTTTATTAACATAAGATAAGTCTTTGAAAATATCCTCTTCAAACTTTTTAAAGTTATTCATTTTATATATCTCAACACCTTCAAGATTATTCAAGTGTGTATTTTTATTTTTTAGTAGCAAATCAATTAAGGTATAACTATCTATAAATCTGCTCTTATCTCTTTTATATATACCATCTTGTATTTTATATATTTCATTCCATTTAGGTTTATCAATTATATCAAAATAATTATTAATGGAATATGATGTGTATTCAGTCGGTTCAATTAAGAAGTAATGTTTTTCAATTAGTCCAATTGTAATCTGTTCCTTTTTAGGGTCTCCATATTTTCTCAAACATCTTTTACCTGTTAAGGATTTTACCACAATATACTTATCAACTTTACTTGCTATATCACCCAAACATTTTTGAGGAATAAACTGGTTTTTAACAAATTGTTCTACTGCTCCTGTTTCTATTCCAAAGGATTTCAAAGCAGTAATCAAACAATTATTATCATTTAATTCATCTCCCCATTTAGTATCCTTATGGTAAATAGCATATCTTCTCAAATCTAATTTATCTAAATTGTGCGTATATAAGAATAATCCACCTTCTACCATTTGGTTTCCTTCAATATTTTCTGGTATTAATACAAGACTAACATCACCTGCTTCGGTTATTGCTGTAATAATTTCTCTACCACTTTCATATTCCACAGAAGAAACATCAATTCTATTATCAATAATATCTTCTAATCTCCTGATTGTATTGGCGTTCAACATATAAATCTGTGCCCCATTTCTTAAATAAAATCTTCTTTGACTTCCAACTAAACGATTTAATACTGGTCTAATATTTCCAAGCACATTCATATCAATCTCCAAAGTTTGTTCCAAATTACTTGGTGTATCAACCATTCGGTTAATTCTTCGTCCCAAAACTCTATCATATCGGTTTCTTATTGTCTGTTGTTGTCGTCTTGCCCTTTCTTCTATTCTTTCTTGTTCCCTTAAATTATCTATCTGTTCGTTGTATAAATTTAATATATCTCTATAAGCAGCATCAGGTGTAGCATACCCTACATTATTATTACGGAATGTCCTGATACTTCTATAACCTACATAATCTAAAAGTAGTCTTCGGTTATTTGCTAAACCTCTTAATCTTCTATATTGACTTCTCGGCATTCTGTATATATATACTATATATATTATTTATCTTTAAATCAATTTTTTATTAAATGTATATTATATATTTCAATATAATCATTTTTTTCCTAAATATATCATTCATTTTTATTTTTATATACTTTCTCCTAAACATATTGAAATATCATTTATATCCTCCAATACGATTTAACAAAGATACTTGCTTCGTTGCCTTATCTAATGTAGTCTTCTTTGCTACAATTTTATTATCCGTTGTTTGCTTAACTTGGTAGTAATTTTGGTTTGGTAATTTTCTAATTTTATAAGGCATTATATTATAAGATTAGATTTTTATGGTAGGTTGATTATTCAATCCGTTCTAAAATAGGTGGGACTGATACAGGTATTATTTTTCTTGGTCGTCCTCTTGCTTTGGGTGGATTTTCTTGGCGTTTCTTTTCTCGGTATTTGCGGTTTGCTTCTCGGCATCGTTCATTAAAACAACTTTTCCATTCCTCATTTTCACTTAATTTAGCATAGTAATTGCGTTGGCGTTCATTATATGCTGGTCGGTTATTTTCTCGGTGCTTGTAAATTGCTTTCTTAATATTCTCGTTGTAATATTTATTTTCTTTATTATCGGTTTCCATTATATATATACTATAATGAGATATTATTTTTAAATGGTTTTACACATATATTTAATTATCTCATTTTTCGCCTAAATATTCCATAACTATAACATCATTCAATTTTTTATTAATACTCCACATATTCAGGAAGTCATCATAATTTTCTGCTACGCTTTTGGTGTGCTTTAAATTATATGTAAAAAACTTATCACAGGCAAGGTCAAAATATCCACATTTGGTAGAAGTATTATCTTGGATATGTCTGTGTGATGTTGGAATTGGTTTAAATGGTTTTAAAAACTCTTTGATATATGGAGGCATTAAAACACCAAAACTATCAAAATAAATTGCTTCTTTATTTGGAAAGATACGAGCAAACACCCAGTGCGTTCCACCTCCATCTTCATCATTTTCCATATTTATATAATAAGAACCTATATAGTGTTTATCTGGTAATCTATCTTTACTAAATACACCTACTAATGGTAAATCCATAGATTTACATATATCTTCTAAATCAAAATTACTTAACGCCATTATATAATAATAAACATATTATATAATACTACAAATATTTATAGGATATTGCCTTTATATAGTTTTTCGGTTGTAATCATAAAGGGTTTTATGTTTATCATATTCATCACTTGTTATAGGTATTTTTTCACTCAATTCAATTAGTTCATCAGTTGGTATATGTAGATGTTTTTTTCGGTTCATTCTAATATAACAACCATTTACATCTATTTTCATTTTTTCTAATTTTTCTTTGGTGAGTTCCCAATAAGTTAATCCTGTATCCATAAAAGCAAATAACAAAAATACTTGCTTACCTTTATCAATCTGTGTTAAAGCATACTCTATTTTATCATATCCAATTATTGTATCTCGGTATTGTTTTTGTTTTACAAATCTGGTTTTTAATTCCCAAATCGCATTTTCATTTTCCCAATCAAAATAATCAGTATCATCTTTTGTATGACTTATATCTCCAAAATCCTCAAAACATTCCTTAATATCCTCGTCATAATGTAGTTCATTCACTAAACCAATTCTCATTCTTGCTTTTTTCAAACAATTCAATTCCTGTATTTCTTTTACTTTCATTATATATATTTACTAAATATTTAAATATTCCTAAATAAAACGCATAAACGGAATTACGCAGGATTAAATGAACCACCCATCATATGTCTTCGCATAACTCTACCTATGCGTTGATTTCTCGCACTTAAAGTGGGGTCATTATGAGGATTATAAATAGCACCGCCGTAAGAACTGCCCCCAGCAGGATTAATACCTCTACCAGAAGTATAACCACCAGCAGGATTAATACCATTACCTATACGATGAACGCTATGCCCTGCTGGATAAATTGAACCTCCATATGAACCCCCAACACTTCGTGGAACTGCCTTACGAGCAACAGGTGTAGCAAGTTGAGGACTGGCGTGTATATATGGGGTCATTTGTGCGGAATTAACTCTCGCATATGGTGATAGGGTCATAATACCATCAGGGGCAGGTGTAATCATTCGTTTAGAATTAGTCATAAATCCTTCACCTGATTTCATACTATCCTCTGCTAAATCTTTTGCGTATCCAACAGCACCATAAGCAACTGCCTTCTTTTGTCCTCTAATCGCCGCCTTCGCAATTTCCTTTTCTCTACCAGTAAGTTTCTCATCAATAAGAGCATCTATTTTAGAAAATGCTAAATCTTTACCTTCTTTCAATAAATCATTACCAAGACTTTTCATAGATTTTTTCTTACCAATTTGTTTAGCACCAGCATTACCAAGTTTTTCGCCAATTTGTTCTCCCATTATAGCACCTTCTGGACCACCCAAGTAAGCACCAATTGCCGTTCCAGCAGCAGTAGCACCTTGCTTTACAATTTGCTTACCTATTTCTTGGACTGCTTTACTTTTGTATGTTTTATCAGCACCTTTTTCAATTGCTTTCCCTGCTTTTTTACCCACCACTTTTTGTAGTCCTTTTCTTGCTTTTCGTTGGAGTGATTTAATACTACCACCTTGGAGTTCGTGTATTTCCATCGCCATTTTTTCATCTTCCCTATCTTTTCCTCCTTGGCGTTTCATACCTTTCGCAGGGTGTTTTCTTGGTTTTCCATTCTTAAAAAATCCATAACCAACATCTTTATAATGGGGTTCTGCTTCTTTTGCTGCTAAACCACCCAAAGCAGCACCTGCCATAGCACCACCTGGTCCTCCCACCAAACCACCAGCAGCACCGAAAGCAATAGGTAATCCTACATCAATCAAAGATTTTACAGCAATTTTGCCTTCCTTACTCGTAAGTGCTTTCCCTACATCTTTACCAGCAGACGAAGCAACTTTACCAACAGATTTAGCACCTTTTGAGATAGAACGCCCTAAATGTTTTAAAGAAAAACCTTCACCTTCTTTTTCACTTAAAGATATACGCATACCTTTTCGTTTTTTCAAATTACCAAGTAATTTCTTAATCTTTCCTTCTCCTAAATGGAGGATATGCTTACCTTCTTTTTCAACCATAGCAGGAGATATGGTAATAGCACCACCATTTTTTAGACTACGGACTTGTGCCGAACTTAATGAAATTGGGACATCACTATAAGACATTATTATATAATATAATTAGATAATAATATTTGCTAAATAGAAACTAAAAGTTTTATTTTTTTAACTGGTAAATGGTAATGATACATTTTTAAAAAGTTTTTTATTTTTCATTATATTTACATAACTCTCGCACCAGTTCTCACATCAATCGTAATTTCTCGCTCAAATTCTACGAACACCATTAATCCTATGTCTTGGACTGAATTATTAACACCTAATAGTTGGACTGCCTTTGCTACTCCATCTTCACTTGGAATAGAACGAGACACATTACCATAATAGTATCTGTATAGACTTTGGAAATCTTCGTATGAAATTTGTCCTGAACCAAGAGAAGTAGTAAGACTTCCGTTCAACTGGTTAGAGGATACAAGTTGTTCCACAAAAGTTTCAAAATTATACTGCTGGTTATTGATAAATAAATTCTTACCAGAAATTTGAATATTAAAATTCGTAATACTAATAGGGTCAGGAGTTCCACCAGCAGTTGAAAAGGGTGATAGAAGAGTATTAGAGGTAGTGGTAGTAGCATTAGTTGTAGCACCAGTAATCGTTCCAGCAACTCCATTCTGTGCTTGGGCGAGTAGAGGAACAACCAATACGGAACGAATATTTGGAATACCATTAGAAACCAATAAATTAAAAGTTTGTCCTGCTCCAATACCATTAAATGAATACTGGAAAATATCATTATAAAGAACCTTCTTGGTAGGAGTTAGAGATAAGTAGCGTTGTTCCGCAATAGGAGACATAGTGTAGCAAGGAGCATACAGACGGCAACTCGTAATAGGAGCAGAGATGGTTGTAGCAAGTTGGGAGAATTGAGTTCTAACAATAGAAAGACCAACTTTATACGCCACAGGGTCTCCAAGAGCAGTCAAAGCAGGGTCAAGAGGAGACGCACCTTGTCCTATATCATTAGAGGCAACCATCACAGGGTTAGTTCCACCACCACCAAGAATAATTGGAGGAGAAGTAAGTCCCATTTGGGCGGCAGAAGTTTGTCCTGCTGAACTAACAACAGGAGCAAGTAAAGCACCCTCAAAATATACCTGATTGGTATTAAGGTAAAGACGCATAGTAGAACCTTTAAGTAGAGGGCACTTACTGAAAAAATCCGCAATATCTTTAAGACGAACAACACTATCAAAAACAACTGCCCTGTATCCTGCTCCTCGTTGAATATACGACTGGAAGGATTGTGCGAATTGCTGGGTAGAACCAAGAAGAGCAGACTGGTTATTAGTTGTATCACCAACAACCGCACCAGTATTAAGGAGTGTTCCAAAGTTAAGGTATTCCATACGCTTTTTAAGTCCTTCATTAGACCAACAACGGAAATCATTTACAGACTTGAAACAACAAGTAGCACCATTCATATTGAATTGAGCGGAAGTAGAAGCAGGTGCGGATATTGTTCCTGCTGGTGTATAAGCAACATCAGTAGATGTATCAGTAGGACCAGTTCCAGTAAAAACAGGAGCAGTAGTAGTAATATCTACAAAAGAAGTAATATCAACATAAGGACACACTCGGTTATTACACACACCAGAACCACCAGAGGACATTTGATTTGCGGCGGCAGGGGCAACATTATTATACAACCAAGAACGAGAACTATCAGGGCAAAAACCACAAACAGCACCCCAATTTACAACATCGGCATCACACCAACTGGTAAGTGCTTTGAAAGAACAAAACACATTAAGGAAAGGAACTTGCTGTATAATATTACCATTATTAAATTCACAGGTAAGAGAATGAAGGATATTCCAATATCCATTTTTCATACCTAAAAACCAGTCAAGATTAGGGGCAGTTCCAGAAGCAAGTGCCGCACTTTCAACTTGGAGAACGAGGGGAATAGCAAGGAAACTTTCCATCCACCCAATATAACCTCCACTATTCGCCAGAGGCGTAGTATCTAAAACAATCTGGGAGGAGTAGGAAGAGTTGTTATTATCATTAACATACAACCACTGCTTATCAACAAACTCGCTGGACGAGACTTCTGTGTTTATGCTTTCTTCAAAGACAAGATTATCCATTTATAATATATAATTAGAAAATAAAATTACATATTATCTCTTATTAATTGCTAAATCTTTCTTTACAAATCCTCCTAAACCAAACTTAATCAAATGTTATATACTTTTTAGGCATTCTTGGTTTAGACAATTTTAAGTTCCTTAAAGTCTCGGTTGCTTTATGAACTCTACCATTTTCATATACTTCGTCCTTTAATCCTTCACCCATACTTCTTTTATGATGTCTCGCTGCTAAACCATCTAATGTTTTTAAAGGTTTCATTATACATCTGTGGGAACCAGTTTTATTCAGTTTATGAATATATTGAACCATTATATTATATATTATATATAGATATTATTTTTACCTAAATGTTATACTTAATTTATGATACACTTGTATCTCCTTCATTACTAATAATAAGTAGGATTACAAAATTAGGGTCTTGAATAGCAACAGGTCTATTATCTTGGTCGCTAAACTCTATACTAAATGAATTATATTGTCCTTCCTGAATATCAATAAAAATTAACTGATTTGGTGCTATGGTAAATTGGTCTCCAAACGCTGACTGGGGACTGAATGAATATAGCAAGTCATTAGGCACAGCATAATTATTATTAATCAAATTACATCTCAATAAGTAAGACGATAAAGGACTAACTTGTGGGACGGCATCACTTACGAATACCTGATTAGTAGTATATGCTGGTGCTTGTGTTTGTGCTGGTGGGACACCTGATATTACTGCTTGGGCGGCAGGATTTCCATTACCAGTAGGGTAATAACCTTCTCTGGAAAATCCTATAACATCTCTAAATGAGTTTGGTAATATTCTAAACATAGGCAAGATATTATTTGTTGGAACAACCCAAGTAGCACCAGCAGGAAGACTATAACCAGTAGCAGGTGGAGCAGTAATAGGATAATCAGTTGCGTTCATTTCAAAGGTGGTTAGTTCCACAGAATAGGTAGAGGCGTTTGTTCCTAAACTTAAAAAATAAACATTATTACTATCATCATTATTAACCAGATAATGGGTATTCAAAATCATCGTAAATTGGAGGTATTCATTTAAGGTTTGAATTGTGTAAAAACCATTTGGAATTAATACCTCGTGTTCCGTTCCATCAATCCATATATAGTTAAACTTGTTATTTTGATTAACAGCAGTAATATTAAAAGTAGAGTAATACATTTGTAGAGATGCTAATGCTAATTTCTGTCCTTTTTGTATGTGTATATTACCTGCTGGGAAACGATACTCCAACCTGCTATTAAATGTGTTTGGGACTATGTTTGACTGGTTTAAAATCAAAGTTCTCATATTATATATAATATATAGATAATATAATTTCTAATAATTTCTAAATCTTTCTAATACTTATACACTCAATTCCAATAATAAATCTAATGCTTGGTTTCGTTTTAGTTTTCCTTCACTCAAAAATCTAACTACAAATCGTCTTAATTCTCTAATAACTGATGGACTATTATTACCACTTATATATTGTCCTTTAAGCATTTCAAAGCGTTCCATATCCTCCTTATCTCCATCTGTAATCGTTTTTTTTATTTTAAGAACATCTCCTAAACCAGCACCTGATACTACCTTTTCCCAGATTTTCCTTTCCTCTACTGGAATATGTTTATAGTTCTTATCATTATGCTTACCACTATCTAAAACATCTACAATATATTCTTTAAAACTATCACTAATAGGAATTGGTTTAAATTGAGGTATTCTACCAAGTGATTTATATTTTACATTAAGCATATCATTATCCATCAATTGTTTATGATGAATTACATACTTACCAAGTTGTCTATAAGGTGGTTTTTTATCTTGGTGTATTCCTCCTTGAACTTTGGTCTTTGGTAATTTAACTCTTGGTGCTACACCTGTTCCTGATTTTGTAAATCCAAAACTTTTTAATGTTCCTGATGGTTTTGAACTACTTATTGGATTTCTATAATCAACCGATAAATCCTCACCTGTTGTTGCTTCAAAAGCACTTTCCGCACTTGAATATTCACCTCTATTAATTTGCTCTGTTAGTTGTGCTTGATTATTCATTTGGATTGATTGCTTCATACCTTTCATAGTAAGTTTAGGGTCAGGAAATCCTTGTGCTTTAACAATTCTATTAATCTCATCTAATTTAGGTTTAGACATCTTAATTAAATCACCAGTAGATGTAATTTGAACTATGGTCTTATTATCACCAAGCAATCCAAAACCAACATTATCACCACCTAAATCAATAAGCATACTTGAAACAACATCACCATCTACAAAATTAATAGATGATATTTGTGCGTTAGTTTGATTAATTAAAGCAATAATATTAGATAATTGCTGGGTCTGTGTTGCGTCCATATCATTAACAATATCTTCAATTCTTTTTAAACCATCAGCATCACCAATTCGTCTATCTTCCAAGTCCATTAATGTTCTTTCTACTTGGTCTCTGCTTGGTAGTCCTTGTAGAGCATTTTGTAATTCTTGGTTCAATTTGTAAGCGTGTGCTTGGTCTTCTCTTTGGATTTGGTCTAACATTTGATAAACTCTTCCATCAGGTAGTAAGTCATCTAATATATCAACTCTCGCCATAATAGGTTCTATAATAATTGCTGGAAGTTCATTAAATCTTTGGTTAATTATTTGGCGTAATCCTTTCATTTGGTTCTTGGTAGGAATTACTGCTTTTAGTTCGTTAGTAGTATCAATTAATTCATCAAACTTATCCTGAATATATCCTAATCCATAAGCACTTGATACACCTCTACTTGCGTCCAATTCTTCTAAATACTTTGAAATATAATCCATAAAAAAACTGGGTGTAATTAATTTAACATCATACCTGTTCTCAAATTCTTTTTTAAGTGCTGGATATGTTCTATTTAATTTAAACATTTGGTCTTGTGATAATCTTGCTACAATAGTAGAACTTTCATCATAAGTAAATCCTAAATCTAAAATGTTTCTCAAAACATCGCTTTCTTGTTTTCCAACATCTAACATCAATTCTTCTGCTGTTTTCAGGTTTCTTTCTGGGACAGGAGGAGGAACTCCAAGTCTAATATCTCGTCTTGCTCTTGCTATATTAGCATCATTTGATACTGCTATTCGCAATAATTCATCTTGGGTCATTACTGCTTTTGCGTAATCAGTTGGTCGTCTTAAATTGCGTATCATCATACCGCCTAATCCAGCACTACTATTCGCCATAATATGTTATAATATATAATAAGATAATAATTTTTTAGATATTATATGTATTTCTTAAAAAACTGCTCTATCTTTTGGTAAATCAAACACTCCATCAAAATCTTTCCTAAATCTCATATCCTCACTTCCCTCCAAGTCAATCATTAAAAATCCTGCTTTTTCTGCTGTTGCCTGTTTATACATATCTACTAATGCGGTTTTATCTATTCCTAAATCATATTCCCTCATAATCATCGTTAAATTTTTCATACTTGCTACTTGTTTTATAATCAAATAAGTTAAATTGCTTCTTATCATCTTGGGAACAGCATAATAGGATTGAGTAATATATACCAAACTACACCCTTTTTTTCTTGCTCTTAAAAAGAACTGCTCCATAGGTTTTTGATTTTTTTCACCAACTAAATCGTCCATCACTAATAAGTTATTACATTCCTTATCAAACTTATCTAATTCAGGTAATCCATCTTTATCAATCTCCCTCATCTCAAAACCTCCTTCCTTTTCAAACTTTTCAACTAACCAGTTATAGAGTGGTTCATCTTTATTTTTTGTTAAAATAATTATTTTTTCAAAGGTTTTAGGCATATTATGAATGAGTGATAGAAGAGTTTGTGTCTTTCCAGCACCACTTGCTCCTGTAATTAGCATACGGAATGGTAATTTAATATGGTGAATATCATAGTATGGATTATGTTGCTTTGGTAAAAACTTTTTTGGGATTTTTTCATACCAATTAATCACTTCTGGTTTTTTCATCTTTTTATCCTTATTAGACATCTATATTATATATTATGATAATATTTTAAAATATATATTTCTTTTTATTATCTCACTAAATAATATAATATGAGTGAAGTATCGCCACCAAGGCAAAATGTTCCTGTATTTAATCCAAAGTATTTTGTATTTTTAGGAGCAAACATAGGAGGAGAATATTTAGATGCTAATTATTTGAAGTTTCCAGTCTCTCAATACGCCAGACAAACATTTAATTCAGGTATATTTCTTGCTAATAGTTCAAATATAACATTTACAGATGGAACAACTCAATCAACAGCACCAGCAACTGCTTCTGTTCCAACTATTAGTGATGTAATAACTGCTGGTAATGACGCTGCTGGATTAGAAATAGATAATGTAGTATTAAAAGATGGAACTTGTTTGATTACTCAACCAGTAGGTGATAATAGTTTAAAAATTGCTACAACTGCTTATGCGGATAATGCGGCGGCAGGATTAGCACCAGATATTCAACAAGTATTAACATCTGGAAATGATGCTAATGGATTAGAGTTAGAAAATATTGTTTTAAAAACTTCTACTTGTTCTTCTACACCATCAACAGGTGATGATAGTTTAAAAGTTGCTACAACCGCTTTTGTGGGAACGGCAGTTAATGATGCTCTTTCATCAGTAAATGCTACATATACAGAAAAATTAACAGGAGGTTCAGGTATAACAACAATAGTAGTTCCTAATGGGTGTGTAAAGTTTGATATTATTGTAGTAGGAAGTGGCGGTTTAGCAGGGACTACAAATGCTAATCCACCATCAGGAGGACAACCAGAATATACATTAACGGCAGGAGGAACAGGAGGAGGTGGAAATGTAGCAAGTAGAACAGGAATAATAATACCAAGAGAATATAACAGATATGCGAATGTATTAACATATAATAACAAAGGAACAAATGGAGCAGGAACAGAAGTTATTTTAAATGGAACTCAATTAGTAGAAGTTTTTGGTGGATTAGATGCGGTGATGAATACAGGAGGACTTGCTAATACTACACCTACTACTACTGATACAACTTGGGGAACTTGGTTTGAAAATATTGGTAATGCTGGTGCTAATGGACCATTTATTACTTTAAGTGTTCCACCTTATATAGGGCAGTGCGGTGGTGGTAATTTTCTTGGTGGTGTTATAGGACACCCAAACGATACAACAGGTAATACAAATCAATTAAACCAAGCAGGACAAGGACAAACATATTCTGCTTTAACAGGACCAACTTATGGTTTTCCTTCTTATTCCGCCTCACCTATTAATTATGGAGGTTGTATTATAACTTGGTATATTCAGGTATAATTTTTATTTTAGTAATTATAAAATATCTTTGTATTATATAATAATGAGTGAAGTATCTCCACCAACAGAAAATGTCCCCATTTTTAATCCAATATATTTTCAACCTTCCGCAACTGGGTTTAGTGGGACAGATGTTGCTTTTTTAAATGCTAATTATTTAAAGTTTCCAATATCACAGAACTCACAAGAATTATTTAGTAGTGGTTTAGCAACATTAGATAATATGATTTTTACATCTCCTAACATTACTACTGAAAGACAACTAACAGGAATTAATTTATTAGAGTTTGAACCAATAACAACAGGTGGAAACGGACAAATTACTTTTCCAGATGGAACAATACAAAATACAGCAGGAGGGGCAGGAGGTAGTGAAACACTCGCACAGACATTAGTATTAGGTAATAGTGCTGGAACAAGTGATATAGATATGAATTTACAAAGTATTACCAACGCTACAAATATAACAACTGGAACATTAAATTACACTACATTAAATCCACCTATTGTTGGTGGTGATAATATTGTTCCTAATAGCATTAATATAACTTCTAATGTATCACCACAAAATGCTACAACAGCAATAACTAATATTTATAATAATAATAGTGCTTATTCAATTAACAATTTATTTTTAAATTATAATAATACAACAGGCACATATCAATATAGACAAAATTTGGGTAAGATTATATGGAATAGTGAAACACCTGATGGTAATAATATTTATTTAAATATGACTTTTGAATGGACTTTTAATTTTATTTGTAATAGTAATTCTTTCGCACAACCAACCAACGGACACCCAAGTTTTTTTTCAAAAGGAACATTTTGTTTTTGTCCTTATTGGGTTCAGTATCTGGCAGGAGTTAATGGTATATCAACTATGACGGCAGAGCAAGATAGTAATGGAACTTTCATTACTTGGATTGATACATCAACTGGTAGTGCCGTAAGTGGTGGTTGGACTATTAACCCAAAAATTACTTTGGAATGGAATACTTCTAATCCTAATGAAATGGTTATTTATTATTTAAATCAAGCGTTTAGTTCTGGTGGCAGTTCTCCATTTATAGAAAATGGTAGAGTGGATTTAAATGTTAAATGTCTTACCAAAGGTGGATTACCACTTGGAGACCCAAATTTTAATGATTATTATATGGAGTTTGACCCAACCTATTTAACAGGTTTTAATATTTAACAGGTTTTGATATACCATAAACAAGATTTAGAAATAACTATTATAAAATAAAATATATGTTTATTATATAATATGGCGACAAATCCACCTTTTGGAACAGATACTGGAACATTTACTACAACAAATGCTAATGGACTTTTATTGACTGAAAAAGATACAAGTTTTTTTATACAATTAGAAGGTCATAAATTAAGAATATTAGATAGTGGAGGTTTAAGGGAAACTCTTTATACTATTTTACAGGATAGAGTTGAAGCAATAGCAGCAGTAAATCACCCAGCACCAAATGCTACTACCATATCAGTAAATAGTCAAGTATGGTTAGACGACAACGCAGGTAATACTTCCAAATGGACTTCTGCTTCTGGAATACAACAATTAATTAATTCTGGTGCTTATACAATTGGAGCAGGAGGTGATATAACAATAAATGGAAATAAATTAGTTATTAATAATACTACTGCTACAATAGACGCAACTGATAGTGGTATATCAGCAGGAGGATATATTGGTAATTTAGTGGAAACATCACCATTAGCACTTTTTGGAATAACACCTAATGATGGAGAAGGCACATCATATTCTTTTGGTTTTCAAACCGCATCTAAAAGATGGAGATATATACACGCTTGGGGAAACGACTGGGCGGATTGGGAAATGGCGACAGATGCGTTTGTAGCAGCACGAGTTGTAAATTCTTCTGGTGCTACTATGAATATGAATATGACGAGAACAGAATACACAGGTGGAACACAAGTAATAGATACTGGTATTAATGGAACGATTGCTAAATTATCAAATAATGCTGGTAATGGTAATGGGTTATTTGGAGTAGGAACAAGAGGTAGAGTAAAAATGAAAGGTTGGTGTGCGGAGAACCCAGGCGGTGGTGGATTATCAAAAATGGTTGTAATTTTTGAAGCGATGGGGGTAGGACCACCACCAAGTTATACTGCTATTTATAGTAAGGTTGTATGTATGTTTTTAATTCCAAGTGCTACTACTGATTATTCAGTTCAAATAATGGGTTCTGGAACTATTGGAACAGGTATTGGACGACCAGGGTTAAGTTATAGTTATGATAAAGGTATATTCTAATTTTTATCCATATATAATATATAAAATGTTAAGTGAAACCTTTTGGATTGCCTTTGTTGGAACTATGACTGGATTTTTATTAAAATTAGTATCTATGGGTTATAAATCAAAATGTAAAGAATGTAGTTTTTGTGGTTGTAAAATAATAAGAGACACCGAAGAAGAAGGCGAATTGGATATGTATAGATTAGAACACCCAGTCTCAACTCCACCTATGGACCGAAACGCAAGTCAAAGCAATATTATTGTTTAAATATTACAATATTTTATATTAATATAATATATAATATGGTAAAAAATGAACCAGTTGATTTAGAATTATACGAGCAAGTGAAAAATGATGCCGATGTTGTTTATGGTAAAAAAACAAGTGCTTATAAATCAGGTTATATTGTTAAAACTTATAAGGGTTTAGGAGGAACATATAGTGGAAAGAAACCAAAAGGTGATAAAAACTTACCAGCATTTGAAGAAAAAGAAATAGAAGGAACTGGATTAATTGTTGGTGATATTAAGCGTTTTTTAAGTAAATCCTATGAAAAAAAACCAAGCGATATGAATAATTACAAAGTAGATAAAAAATTATCAGGGCAAAGAGTTCAAGTATATCATAATCCAGAAAATGATAAAACGATTGTAGTTCATAGAGGCACAGCAAGTATTCAAGACTGGGGGACAAATATTGCTATGACTTTTGGTATTAAAGGTAAGAGATATAAACACGCCAAGAAAATACAAGACCAAGCAGAAGAAAAATATGGTAAGAAAAATATTATTACTATGGGGCATTCACAAGGTGGAAGATGGGCGGAATTATTAGGTAGAGATACAGCGGAGGTGATTACATTAAATAAACCAACTCTACCAGCAGATATTTTAACTTTTGATAAAGTGCCGAAAAATCAAACTGATATTAAAACAACTGGCGACCCAGTAAGTATTTATAGAAAATACCAACGAGGAAATGATGCGGTTAAAATATTAAGCGGAATTATTAATAATCCAATTACGGAACATAAAGTAAATGTTTTAGATAGATTACCAGAAGATAAATATTTAGGGGTAAAGAATGAAATAATTGATATGCCTGAAAATGAAATAATTGAGATGCCTGAAAAAACAGGTGAAGGATTATATAAGATTTTACCATATACGAAAAAACAAGCAAAAAAATTAGGGGTGAAAATTGAACCAAGTAAAAGAAAAGGAAAAAAGATTGATATTTATGATTTTAATAAACAATATATTATGTCTATTGGTGGTAAAGGTTATAAAGATTATCCTACATATTGGAAAACAGAAGGAAAAGATGTAGCAGATAATAGGCGAAGATTATACAAAATTAGGCACGAAAAGAACAGACATAAATTAGGAAGTGCTGGATATTATGCCGACCAATTATTATGGTAAATATTTAACATATCAATAAATTAATATATTTAGTAAATATATAATAGAATGAGTAAATGGACGGAACATATTAAATCATTTGCTTCTAAAAAAGGATTATCCTACAAAGACGCTATGAAGCATCCTGATTGTAAAGCAGAATATCAATCATTAAAAGAAGGTTCAGGACATAGTATGGGAATTGTTGCTGGTGATATTGACCTTGCGAGAAAGTCAAGAGGAAGACCAAGAAAACAAACCAGTAAGGATAAGGAAGATGAAAGTTTGGCGATGAGAATACACGATTTAGAACAAGACCATAAAAAAATGGGAGTAGGACATACAACAGGACATTTAGAAGAAGTAATGGATATTGCTGGAAATTGGGTATTACCAAGTGCTTTGGATAGAGCGAACGCACAATTACCTATGGACGGACCAAGTCTTGTATCAAGGAGACATATTATAAAAAATGCCGATGAGATTATGACGAAAGCAGAGAATGTAGTAGATGGTTTAATTCATCAACCCAAAATAGGTAAAATGCGAGGTGGTAAAAAAATGGGTGGTTCATTACAAGCGATGATTAGAAAAGTTCCAAAACATATTGCTCTTGGTGATGAAAGACATCACAGCGAAGCAAGAGATAATCTTGGATTAGGTGCTAATGCTGGAAGACATTTTATATCACTATAAATAAATGGAGACTATAATATGGTTAATCAAATACTTAATAGCAGATATTCTATGGAACTATTTTAGAATATCTATTTAGGAAAAAATAAATATGTAGCATATAATATATAATTAGATGGATAATAATATATTATTTCAAAATACTTTGTATAATGTAGATGATTTCTACGATACACCAAGAGACCTATTATGGTGTAAAAAATGTAATATTGTAATTATAAAAGGTGGATTACATTATGTAAATATACAAACAAAACCTTTTTTCAGGATAAATGAGTGTTTCTTCCATACTAAATGTTATTCATCAAATGTAATAGAAGAATATTGTAGTCGTCCTAAATCACCTCATATTAGAGTTTATAAAGGAGACCAAGAAGAAAAATCATATTACTTTACTGGTTCTACTTAACTTCAATTGCGGACTTTCTAACATCATCAGGTATTTTAGAACCAAGTTGTAGTGTCTGTGCTTCAAATAAATCTCTACTAAATTGTCTTCGTTTTTCGTTGTTAAATATGCCTAAATGTTCCTCATCAAGACAATCTGTAAGATGTTTAAGTGTTTTAATATAGTAAGGTAGTTTTAGCAATATTTTTGCTTTTGCTAATTCCATCAATTCTTCAAAGTGTTTAGGGACACATTCCATAAGTTTTTCATCTTTGACTTCCAAGAAACCAATAAATAGAATACTTAATGTATAACCAATAAATAACCATAGACAACATTTAGTAAGTTCTTTTTGGTCTTTTCCATCTTTGAGTGCTTCATCAAATTTATTATAAAGTAAAATGTTTTTACCATCTGGTGTAATACAACCATTATCTTTAAATTCAACCATATCCATAACCCCACCTAAAAACTGAAATAGTAGATAATCATTATCTGGTTCTAATTTATAGTTTTCTGTGGTTATGCCTAAAATCTTTGCGGTTTCTTCTAAATCCTGACTTTCCATATTATATATTATAATTAGATAATTTTATAATATATTATCTCTATTAAATATATAATGAAGAGAAAAGGAGGACAAAGTGATTTACGCCCATCTCGTTATGGTTCAACATCATCAACATCTTTTAGACCAAGAGTAAGAGTTTTAGATGGTAATGTAGCACCAGTAGATTTTGGAGCAGAGCAAGATAATTTATTTGAACCAATAGGTGAAAGTGTAATAGCATCACAAGCAGGAAAATATGATAATGATTTTATTGGTGCTTTTGGTAATGTTAAATCAACTGCCCCAATTCAACCAGTAATTAATTCAGGAGAGCATCAAGCAACTACAAGACATATTCCAGCAAGTCATTATTACGAAGGTGAAAATAGTGTCCCTGCTACTATTGATATGGATACACTTATGAATACACTTGGTGTAGATGAAGAAACACGCCAAGCAATTAACCAAAGTGAAGTTTATCAAGATGGCGGTGTAGATACATATGCCCCAGCAAATGAAGATGAAGATGATGAGGAATTGATGGATATATTTGGAAAACTTGGTGTAAGTGATGACTATGGTAAATATTTTAGTGGAGATAAAGCAGGTAAGGGTATGAATATGGGATATACTTATTAATTAATCACTATCACAATCACCATCATAATCACTATCATAATCACTATCATAATCACTATCATTACTACATTCAACACAAACACCATTATCCTTTACCACATAATATTTTTCACACCATTCACATTTATCTACTTCATCACCATCTTTATTAAATTCAATTTCAGCACCACTTCCCATAAATCCATATTTATTTTTAAGACGAGATGTAAGACTTGAATTAGTAAAAGTATTCATTTTGATTATATTATGTATAAACTATATAATATAATTTCACAATCATTTTTTTTAGAATATAAAATCTTTAAGTTCTTTTAATATATAATATAAATAATTGAAGTTTATTATATGCTAAATATTATATTTAGTAATAATATATAGTATGGAAAATATTAAAATGTTGGAATTGTTTAAAGGAACTGGAAGTCAAGGGAAGGCGGCAATTGAACTTGGTGTCTTGGAAACAAATATTGTATCCGTAGATATGGACGCTAAATGGAAACCTACTATACTTGGTAATATTTTGGAATTAGATTACACCAAGTGGGAAGTTCCAGATATTATTACCGCATCTCCACCTTGTGAGACATTTAGTATCTTAATATCAAGTCATAAAAATAAGGTAAGAGATTATAAAGGTGATATGAGACCATTAAATGAAAAAGGAAGAATTGGTGATGCTGTGTTATTTAAGACCATAGAAATAATAAAATACTTTTTGGAGAAGAACCCAGACATCAAGTTCGTAATAGAAAATCCAAGAGGGTTTATGAAAAAGATGCCTTGTATGAGTGAAGAACCAATTAAATATATATGTGAGGGGTGGTATTCTTGTTATGGTTTTTCATACCGAAAACCTACCAATTTTTGGAGTAATACACCAATTAAATTAATGAAAGGTAGAGCAAATGAAGATGAATGTGGAACAAAAGATAATAATGTGGAGATGACTACATTTAAATTAGCACAGAGATATAGAATGCCTCCGTTGTTATGTAAAGCAATTATAGAGCAATTAGTGATGGAAGAAATAGATATATAATATTATAATATAAAGTATATAAAGATAATTTAATATACTATATTGTTGATATTTTTTTAATTTTTTATCGTTTTATTTTTAAAATACACATAATATTTTATATTCTAAAAAAAATGATTGTTAATTTATATTATATATTATATTATATAAACAAGATGTCTCCAACTGAAAAGAAAAATGAATATGTTGAAATAGATGATACTTGGGTAGGTAGAGATACTGATTTTGATATTATTAGTCAAATAGCGTATGAGGAGGATGGAAGATTTATATGTTGTGAATGTTGTGAAGATTTTACAGATGATGTAGATAAATCCAGTTCCTTTACGCCATATGGTAATTATTACGAAACGAGTGTTGATTGTTCTAATTGTAATGAGAATGAATTGATTAAGAACGATGATGGAAGATTTATATGTTGTGAATGTAAAGATGAATATAAAGGTGATGGGGAAATTAAGTTATTAAGGAGAATTATATGTAAGGATTGTTATGTTAGTGAATGCCTTGAAGAATATAATAATTATTATGAATGGATTAAATAATTGGAAACTGACCTACTGAAACCATTACATTTATTATTAATAATTCCATTCAATTTTTTTATTTAATCGTCAATCAATTTTTATAAATTAGTAATTTTGAGTGCCTACCATTTTCTCGTATTAAATAAAAAAAATGAAATGAATTTATATTTATATATTATATAACATATTATCTAAAAAAGGACTTAAAGACTAATCGGTTATATAGTATATAACAAGATGAATACGCTTACGACTACCACCACCGCTTCCAAGATTGAAAACGCCACTGCTGTTGATGTTGAAAATAAAAATGATTTGAAAACAATTAAAAATAAAATTGAAAGCAACTTAAAGAATACAGAGTATATAGTATATAATAAGATGAGTGATATTAACGAATTGAAAATTGGAGACCAAATTAAGTTTAACTATGAAAGCACCTGTAAAGGTATTGGAGTGATGAGACTTTATAGGGGGACTATTGAAAAAATTAGCAAGAAGACTATGACTATTGGAGGACATAATTATAAAAAAGAAAAAATGGTTATTGTTGCTATTGCCGTAGATGAAGAAAAAGAAGACCAAGAAGAAGACCAAAAAGAAGATGAAGAAGACCAACATCAGGAACAGATGGAAGCACTTGGATATTCTACTTGCTCTGTGTGTGAAAAAGATTTGGAGAAATCACAAATTGGAGATGATGATGTTTGTATTAATTGCTATGATAAGGAAGACCAAGAAACGGAAATGAAGGATAAAATTTGGGATTTACCTAATGATGAATTCTTTGTAATTAAAAAAGATGATATTCCAACTGATTATTGTATTGGGGATTTAGTTGATACTTTTAACGAGCGAAACAACGAGGCGCAAGTTAATATGAATACTGATGAAAGCGGAGATATTAATATTGAGAAATATGAAATTGGTGATGATAAGGACGAGGAGGAGGACCAAGAAGAAGACCAAGAGGACGAGGAGGAAGAGCAAGAACTAACTGAATTGGAGCAACTCCAAAAAGATAAGAAGGAAATGGAAATTAAAATTGCTTCCCTAACCAAAGAAAAAAATAATAAAGATAATGAAGAGGCAAGAAAAAATGAATGGGATAATGTTAAGAAAGACCTATACCAAACTGAAATCCAAAGACAAAGAAAAATGTTCTACAAGTTTGCTAATAAAAATAATTTGACTATTGGAGTATTGGGAGGAACTGATTTGGAGACTGATAAAGGTATGGAGTTCTGTGAAAATAAATTGGGGCATATTAAGGATAAATATTTTAAGGGAGGTAAGAAATCATCAGGTGAAGGCAAGAGAGCA
>TARA_R110000765_G_scaffold117424_1_pt1 | contig 22861 bp, 23 predicted proteins | sample TARA_R110000765 | Tara Oceans TARA_R110000765 (sample SAMEA4398168) | marine metagenome | biome: Polar Biome; feature: [MES] marine water layer (ENVO:01000295) within the mesopelagic zone...; material: water (ENVO:00002006), including particulate matter (ENVO:01000060) such... | reverse complement strand
CCCGTCAATGCTTCTGAACCGAAAGCTGCGTATGGCGGTGTAGGCGCTCAAGCGGGGTCAGTTCCATCCTGCGCGGTCATAGATCGCCTGCGCCTCGGCCTGGTTTTCTCCCAGCTTGTTGAGCGAGAACACGCTTTCCTTGAAATCGGGCGGCAGGCGATCGAGGCCTTCCGGCATCTCGGCGCCAGCGACCAGCGGGATTTCCTTGGTCTCGGTGGTCAGCAGGAACTGGCCCTCCTCGGTGGCCAGCCATTCAATGAACTGGATGGCGGCCTCCTTGTGCGGCGCATGGGCGGCAACGCCTGCGCCGGTGACGTTCACATGCGCGCCCCAGCTATCCTGCTGCGGGAAAGAGAGCATGGTCTTCTCGACCGATTTGCGCTGGGCATCAGAGCCTTGGGTCATGCGCACCCAGTAATAATGGTTCACCAGCGCAACCGAGCACTGGCCGGCGGCAATTGCCTCGATCTGGCCGGTATCGCCGCCCTGCGGAGGCCGCGCGAAATTCGCCACGACGCTGCGCGCCCAGGCTTCCGCCGTATCCTTGCCCAGCCGGTCGATCAATTCGCCCATCAGGGAGAGATTGTAGATATTGGTGCTGGAGCGCATGCAGACTTCGCCCTCGAAATTCGCGCTGGCGAGGTCGGCATACTCATCCACCTGGTCCGGCTCGACACGGGCCGGATCATAGACGATCACGCGCAACCGTTTGGCCAGGCCATACCAGTTATGGTCGGGATCGCGGAAATGTTCGGGAATGCGCTCCAACAGGATGTCCGACTCGATGGGCTGCATCAGGCCGGCCGCCTTGAACCGATAGAGTGTGCCAGCATCGGACGAAATGATGACGTCCGCAGGGCTTTTGTCGCCCTCGGCCTTCATCGCTTCGAGCAATTCGGCGGCGCCGGACTCGCGAAACCGGACCCGGATTCCGGTCTCGGCTTCAAAGCGTTTGTAGAGTTCCTTGTCAGAATCGTAGTGCCGCGCGGAATATACATTCAGCAGGCCGGTTGGCTCTGCCGGCGGTGTAGCCGCAGCTTCAGGCTCCCCCGAAGTCCCCGACGGCCCTCCACAGGCAGAAAGGAAAACGCAGGCGGCGGCCAGGGGCACATACCATTTCATGGAACAAACTCTCTCTCAGGGGCATTGATGTCCTGTTCAATCACAGTTGAGAATGGATCGCAACAAACGAGATGCGCGACGTTTTTGCCCGATTTTTGCACAGACCCCCAGAAAGGGCGGCAAAGCGCATGAATCTCATGTTGCATTGCACAAAAACCGGTAACGATATGGGCATACAAAACGTGTCCGCCAAAATGGACCAAAAAAATAATCAGGTGGTTGAGGGATAAGAATGAGTGATATCGTGGTGAATCTGCATCTCGGCTCCCCGGAAGAAGATGCACTCCTGTCAGCAACGCTGGACGCTTTCGTCATTGAACAGCTTGACCGGGAAACCGATGAAGGCCCGGAAATGATGGTGCGGACCGCTGTCCGGCCAACGGGAGAATTCTGCAAGGAAGTCGTCTTCCAGAGCCAGAAATGGGCCGAAGCCTTCCAGACCTATTGGGAAAGCCAGAAAATGCAGGTCTCCGCCGCCTGAGCGTTCTATTCCGCTGCGGGATAGCCTAGATAGCGCACATGACCTGCGCCGCCCGCCCCACCCTGTCCGCCCCCCGCATCGCGATTGCCGGGGCCGGCATCATTGGCCTCAGCTGCGCGCTGGAACTTGCCCGGCGCGGCGCGACCATCACCCTCTACGATCCCAACACCCCCGGACGCGGCGCCAGCTGGGCTGCCGCCGGCATGATTGCCCCGGCCTTCGAAGCCGCCTCCGAACCGGGTGTTCACCCCAAACTGTTCGACCTCTGCCTTGAAAGCGCGCGGCTCTGGCCCGGCTTTTCCGCCCGTCTGGAAACCGACAGTGGCAAGCCGGTGGGCTACGCGCCGGGCCCATCCCTGGCCGTTGCGGCAGACCCGGCCACAGCCCGGCATCTGGACGGCATTCTGGACACATTGGCGAAGCGCGGCCTTCCGGGCGACCGGCTCGACGTGGACGCCGCGCGCTCGATCGAGCCCTCCCTCTCGCCGGACCTGCTTGGCGCCCTGCGGCTCGAAACCGATGGGCATGTGAACAATCGGGCCGTGGTCTCTGCCTTGCTCGATCTGTGCGCACGCCACCCCGCGATCATGCTGGAGCCCGCGCCCGCGCCGCTGCACTCGCGCGGCAGCACGCTGGACAGTGACGGCCATGACCTGATCCTCGTCACAGCCGGCTGGCAAAGCGGCGCCCTGAAAGTCACCGAGCATGGCCAGCAAGTCAGCCTCGTGAACTGGGACAGTTCGCTGGGCGAGATCGACACCTATGGCGGCCAGATGCTGTCGGTGGAGCGCCGGGCCGATCATCCCGCCACCACGCTGCGCGCCGGTCCCATCTATATGGTGCCGCGCGGCAACGAGCTTGTGATCGGCGCCACGATGGAACCGGGCCGAACGACCGGCATGCCGAATACGGATGATATTGCGGGCCTCTTGTCAGACGCGGCGCAAATCGCTCCCTCGCTCGCGGACGCCCGCATCACTTCCACCTGGTCCGGCGTGCGGCCCGGCACGCCCGATTTCGCCCCCTTCCTCGGCCGCACCCGACAGCCCAACATGTTCGTCGCGGCCGGGCATTACCGAAACGGCATCCTTCTGACGCCGATCACGGCGCAGATCATCGCAGACCAGATGCTGGGGGCGGCGCCCGGCGACCTTGCCAGCGCCTTCGCACCGTCCCGCGCCCTTCCGGCCCAGGCCTGATTTTCCTTGAACTCAGCGCAGGAATGCGTATGTAAACGCTTCGATCCGCAGAGAAACCAATGGAGGCCAAAGACATGGATTACGCAAAGCCCACCGCTTCGCTGACCCTTTCCATGATCGCACGGCCTGCCCATGTCTTCCTGTCTCACGCTCGACTCCCTTTCCCTCACCACGCCTGACGGCACGCCGCTCTTTGACGGCCTGACCCTGTCGCTCGGCCGCGAACGCATCGGCCTTGTCGGCCGCAATGGCTGTGGAAAGTCCACCCTGTTGCGCGCCATTGCCGACGATGTGGAGCCTGCACGCGGCAGCCTGTCCGTGCACGGCCGCCTGGGCCGCCTCGCCCAGATCGCGGACGAGACCCAGACCGTCTCCGAAGCGCTCGGCGCCGCTGAGGGCCTTGCCCGGCTTGCGCGCCTGGCCGCTGGTGAAGGCTCGCTGGAAGATGCCGACTTGGCCGACTGGACACTGGAGTCCCGCCTCGAATCCGTTCTGGCATCTACCGGTCTCCGCGACATGCCATTGGACATTATCCTGTCCCGGCTCAGCGGCGGTGAACGCACACGAATCATGGTCTCCCGGCTTCTATTGGAGGAGCCCGACATATTGTTGCTGGATGAACCCACCAACAATCTTGACACGGATGGCCGGGCCGCGATCGCCAAGCTCCTGCAGGATTGGCGCGGCGGCGCGCTCATCGCCAGCCATGACCGCCACCTGTTGGAACACATGGATCGGATCGTGGAATTGTCCCCCATAGGCGTGACCGTGTTCGGCGGCGGATGGAGCGAATTCCGCGAAGCCCGCGACGCTGCCCGCGCGCAGGCCGAAGCTGATCTCGCCAGATCCGAAACCGCCCTGCGCCGCACACAGGCCGAGGCCCAGCGCGCAAAGGAAAAACAGGACCGGCGCGACAAGGCGGGCCGCGCCGCTCGCGCAAAGGGGGATGCCCCCAAGATGCTGCTCGACAAACGGCAGGAACGCGCCGAGGCCACAGCCGCACGGGGCAGCGACCTTGCCAGCCGCCAGACCAACGAAAGCGCCGACGCCCTGGAAGCCGCCCGCGCCAGGGTCGAGATCACCGCGCCCATCACGATGGAATTGCCGCCGGTTCACCTGCCCCGGTCAAAGGACATCCTGCGCGTGACCGAGGCCGTCGCCGCCTTCGGCAACCGCCCCCTGTTTGGCCCGCTCAGCTTCGACATACGAGGCCCCGAACGGATCGCCCTTGCCGGCCCGAATGGCTCCGGAAAGTCGACGCTGATGCGCATGATCCTTGGCGAGATCGCCCCCGCCGCCGGCACCGTCGACCCGCTCACGCGCCGCATCGCCCGGCTCGACCAGCATGTCAGCCTGCTGCCCTCGGGCGGCTCGATCCTCGACGCGATTAGGGCCGTCCAGCCGCACCTGACAAAGAATGAAGCCCATGCCGCCCTCGCCCGCTTCGCCTTCCGCAATGAGGCCGCCCACCAGCTGGTCTCGACCTTTAGCGGCGGGGAACGCCTGCGCGCCGGTCTCGCAGCCATCTTCGCCGCGCCCGAGCCACCCGAACTGCTCCTGCTGGACGAGCCGACCAATCATCTCGACATGGACACGATCGAAACGCTGGAGACGGCCCTCAAAGCCTATGATGGCGCCCTCTTCGTAATCAGCCACGACCCGGCCTTCCTCGCAGCCATTGGCATCACGCGCACGATTGCGCTCCCCTGACGCAGGGCAATCGCTGGACGGGCCTGCATGGCCGCCTTAAGTCTGGCCCTCAGGAGGATTACGTCACATGCACCAGATCGCGCCGATGAGTGAAGATCAGGCCGCCATCAAGGCCGCCGTCGAAAAAACGCTCGAACCCTTTGGGGACGAATACTGGGCGAAGACCGACGAGACCGGCGACTGGCCGGAGGAATTCTGCGACGCCATGGCCGCAGGCGGCTGGCTGGGCATTGCCTTCCCGGAAGAATATGGCGGCGCGGGCCTCGGCCTGACCGAAGCCGCGCTGATGATGCAGACGGTCACGCGCACCGGCGCGGGCTTCTCCGCCGCCTCCGCCATTCATCTCAACATCTTCGGGCCGAAGCCGCTCGAACGGTTCGGCAATCCCGAGCAGAAGCGCGAGAATTTGCCCAAGATCATCTCGGGCCAAGAGAAGATGTGCTTTGCCGTGACCGAGCCGAATTCCGGCCTCGACACGTCCAGCCTCGAAACCAAGGCCGAGCGGACGAATACCGGTTACACGATCAATGGCCGCAAGATCTGGACGACCGGGGCCCAGCGCGCCGACAAGATCCTGATCATTGCGCGCACCACGCCCAAGGACCAGTGCGCCAAGCCCTATCTCGGCCTCTCCCTGTTCTACACAGACCTCGACCCGAACAAGATCGAGCGCCAGCCGATCCCGAAAATGGGCCGCAAGGCGGTCGAGTGCAACATGCTCTACATTGACGGGCTGGAAGTGCCGAAGGACCACCTGATCGGCGAGGAAGGCGAAGGCTTCAAATACCTGCTTCAGGGCCTGAACCCGGAGCGCGTCCTGTTTGCGGTGGAATCCATCGGGCTCGGCTTTTCCGCGCTGGAGCGCGCTGCGAACTATGCGAAAGAGCGCGTCGTCTTCGGCCGCCCCATCGGCCAGAACCAGGGCATCCAGCATCCGCTGGCGAAATCCTGGGCCGAACTCTCCGCCGCCGAACTGCTCGCCTACAAGGCGGCCGGGCTCTACGATGCCGGACAAGATTGCGGGGCCGAGGCCAATTCCGCGAAATACCTTGGCACCGAAGCCGGCTTCCGCGCCTGCGAGACCGCCGTCCTGACGCATGGCGGTATGGGCTACGCGAAAGAGTACCATGTCGAGCGCATGATGCGCGAAGCCATGCTCGCCCGCATCGCCCCGGTCAGCCGCGAAATGATCCTCAACTTCATCGCCGAACGCGTCCTCGGCCTGCCAAAAAGCTACTGATTGATCCGGGGAGACCACCCGGCCTGTCCCCGGCCCTGACACTTAGAAAACCCCTGACCTGCCGCGCAGGTCAGGGGTTTTTCGTGGGCTCTATCCAACCGGACTTGGCGCTGTGGCAGGATTGGCAGCATGGACACGCTGTTTGCCCCTGTCGGCCCACTCAAGCCGCATCTGGAACCTTACCGGTTCTGGATCTGGCTGCAGACGGTGGCCCTGCGCCTGTATGTGCGGGCACTGAAGGGGCGGGGCGTTCCGTTCATGACCGTTATCGACCATCGCGGCACCGTGTACCTTCAATGGATTGGCGACGCGCCGCATGAGCGCGAACCTGACCCGCTGGCCTTCACATGGTCTAAGGCTTTCCGCCTGGCAATTGGCGATCTGGACTCCGCCCATCCCGGCGAAAGCCGGGACCGCATGCAGATTGATGCAGGCGACCAAACGCGCCCGAGACAGTTCAGCGAGAGCTGTGCCCTGCCCCGGCCCGATCCCTGACCGCGCTCCCGTCACAAAAACCAGACTCCCCCCCGAAGCGCCCTCACAGGCGTCGCACCTGCTGGCGCGGCCAGCCTACATGTCGTCGGCCTTGGTCATGTGCTGGAAGAATTCTTCCTTGCTGTTGGTACGCGGATAGGGTGTGTCCGGAACCGGCTTACCCAGGAAAGCGCAGAGCGGTTCCCAGCCATCCTTGGCCGAATGGACCAGAAGACGCTCGGCGGGAATGGTCGCCTTCACTTCGGCTTCGTGCGCGTTGAAGGCAGCGATCAGGCTGTCCTTGTCTTTCGCGCCGCCAAAGCTGCGCTCCAGCACTTTCGTCACCATGCGGAACCATTCGGTCGCTTGCGGCGGCCAGGTCTCAGGCGCCCAGACGGTGGCAAGAATGGTCTCGGAAATACTGCTGTACCAGCTCTCGGCGGATCGCGTGGAGAGGATGATCTTCGCCTCTGGATAGGCCTCGGCCGTCTCCTGCCAGAAGGCCGCGGTCGGCCAGTCCACGGCGGAGCTGTAGCCATCATAAATGGCGCCGAAATCTGGCGTGCCCGCAAGCGCAGTATTCCAGAGCGGAACCTGTGCCTCGCCATTCTCGATGACTTCGATCATGTGATGGCACGGCCCGAAGCCGAGTTGCTCAAGCGCCAGTTTGAGCGACATGGTGCCTGTGCGCCCGAAACCGGCGCTGATTACGGATAGTGTCATTGGATTTGTTCCCTCCACAGCCTTTCAGGCGTCCCTGCTGTTTCCATAGCATGAGCATGAGGCGGGCGGTAACAAGAAATTTGCCTTGCCGGGCGAGGTCGATCAGGCAACCACTTGGGTCGGGACCGACAGCATGGACCCCATGCCGTCGAACTTCAGCTCGCCGGTCAGGTAAGGCAGCATCTTCTCGGCCATCAGGGGCTTGGTGAAGATATAGCCCTGAACGAGGTGGCATCCGGCGGTACGAACATGGTCCAGTTCCTCGCGGGTCTCCACGCCTTCCGCCACACAGGCGATCGACAGTGACCGGCAGAGGCGGCTGATTGTCCGCACAAGGCCAAAACTCTTCTGATTGTACTCGATTGACGAGATAAAGCTGCGGTCGATCTTGACGATGTCGAACTCCAGTTCCTGGAGGTATCGCAGGGAGGAGAAGCCCGTTCCGAAATCATCGAGGGCAATCTTCACGCCCAGCTCGCGGAATTTCAGGAGGTTGTTGTGCACCTCCGTGAAATCCGTCAGCAGCGAGGATTCCGTGACCTCGATCGAGATGCGCTTGCGCAGGCTCGGCGACTGGCGGATCAGCATGGAGGCCAGCAGATCCGTACACTGCCGGCTGTTCACGTCCTGCGCGGACAGGTTCACGGCAATGCGCGCAGTGTCCGGCCATACTTTCAGCTGGGCTATCACCTTGCGGAACACGGCCAGCGTCATTTCCTGGGTCATGCCGGCTTTTTCAGCAATCGGCACGAACTCGCCCGGCGGCACCATGCCGATTTCCGGACTGTCCCAGCGCGCCAGCGCTTCGCAGCGGCGGATGGCGCCATCCCGCGTGTCGATGATCGGCTGGTAGACAAGGTGGATTTCCTTGTCGAGGTCGGCATTCTTGAACGCTTGGTGCACCAGCACTTCGCGCCGTTTGCTGGCGGCATGGTGGGAGGAGAATTCCACCACCGGGCCGGCAATGGATTCCTTGGCGCGGAACAGGGCGAAGTCCGCCTGCTCCAGAAGATCCTTCGCCGAAGCGACTTCAAAGCTGCGCGAGGACAGGCCCACAGAGGCCGACACGCGGCTGACGTCGCTGCTGGGCAGGACAACCGGATTGCTGATCGAGGCGACCAGTTCCTGGGAGAATTTCATCGCATCGTCCCGCGACGTATTCCACGGCAGGACATAGGCAAACTCGTCTCCGCCAAGGCGCGCCACCGCGCCGCCATACCGGGTCGCGGCCAGCTTCATCCGGTTGGCGGTTTCCACCAGGACGGCATCGCCGGCAGAATGGCCGAACACGTCATTCAGCGGCTTGAAGCCATCCAGATCGACCAGGCCGACAATCGGCAGCTCGCCATCCGGGCAGCGCTCGAAGAAGAGATTGATCTGCTCGAAGAAGCGGCGCCGGTTCGGCAGGCCGGTCAACGTATCGGACAGGGCCAGGAAGCGGTTGGATTCTGCGAGGCCCGACGCCCGCTCGTTTTCCGAGATCAGTTCATTGTGCAGCATCACCGATTCCACGATGCGCTGCTTGTAGCTGAAGGACACTTTGAAGAAGACGCCATAGGACACCGCCATCGGCACGGCCATGAACCCATAGAAATGCGGATCATGCAGCACGAAGACGAGACAGAAGACGAGCAGCGTCCCCGCCAGGCCGATGGCCACGATCCTTGGCCGAGGCATCGAACACATCATGGCGACGGGGCCGATCAGGCAGGTGAACACCGCCAGCTGCGCTTCCTGGCGACCAATGGCATAGGGCCATAGCATGGCAATCCAGGCGCCCAGGATCGCGAAGATGATCAGCGAGCCATATTCCATGACGGCGAAATCGCGTTTGGCCCGCGCCGGATCGGTGAACTCGATCTGGGAATCCCGCCAGTGATTGATCCGAAGGATACTGGCCACAATGAACAGGCAAGGCAGGCCCAATGTCAGGTAGAGCGGCGCATATTCGAGGAAGCTCATGCCCAGCGACAGCGAGGCCACGCACAGCATCGCATACAATGCGGAAAGGTTCCTGGATGTTGCGCGCATCTGCTCCATCACGACCGCCTCTTCCAGCGTTCGTGCATTCTGGAGCATGGTCCGATAGTGCTTGATGTCGGAGATATTTCGCATATACGCCCGTTCTCTTATGCAAACTCCATTAAAGGTAGTTCCATAAAGCCCGGTTTAGTGGCGGTAGAATTCCACTACTTTACGTTAACCCTGTCTTCATGCCCAAAAAGCGCCTGCCCGTTTGCGTCTGGCCTCTTGCAATTCCCGGATTCGCTGGCAAAGAGCTTTTCATGACCGACACGCTTCCCGACCGCCTCGCCCTTGATCCCGACAGCAAGTTTCATGATGCAGACCTGCTGCAGCGTGAGATCGGTGTCCGCTTCAACGGCGCCGAAAAGACAAATGTCGAAGAATATTGCGTCTCCGAAGGCTGGATCCGCGTCGCCGCCGGCAAGGCGCTCGACCGCAAGGGCAAGCCCCTCACCCTGAAGCTCAAGGGCAAGGTCGAGGTCTGGCTGAAGGATCAGCCCGAGGGCTGACGCCGTCTTCCGGCTTTCCCACACCCCGGACTCCGCATAGACTCCCTGCCGGGAGGAATTCATCATGCCGTATCTGATCGCCGGGCTGGTCCTGTTCTTCGGGGCCCATCTGTTTTCCGCATTCCGCAGCCGTGCACCGGGCAAGGATTTGCGCCAGCGCATGGGCTATGGCCCCTATATGGGCCTCTACAGCCTGGTCGCCTTGGCCGGGTTCGGACTGATCATCTATGGCTATGATGCCGCGCGCTGGATGGGCTCGCTCTATTTCGCGCCCAGCTGGGGCCGCCACCTGAACATGACGCTGATGCTGCCCGCGATGATTATCCTCGTGGCTGCCTATCTGCCCACCGGCCGCATCAAGAAAACCCTGAAACACCCGATGCTGGTCGCGGTGAAGCTCTGGGCGCTCGGCCACCTTCTCGCCAATGGTGAGTGGAATTCCGTGATCCTGTTCACGAGCTTCCTGGCCTATGCAATCATCGACCGGATCGCTGTGAAGAAGCGCGGGGACACCGGCCCGCCCGCCGATGTCGCGCCCTCCAATCTCGGAGACATTGGCGCGCTGGTCATCGGCATTGGCGTCTATCTCGCTTTCTTCTTCCATCTGCATGAATTTCTGATCGGCGTGCCGGTCCTGTCGGGAGTCTAGGAACATGGACGCACAGTGTGCCTGCGGCAGTCTGAAAGTCGACTTGCCGGACGACATCACGCCGGCCGTCGTTGCCTGCCATTGTACGGCCTGCCAGCGCCGGACCGGATCGCCCTTCGGGGTCGGGGCCTATTACCTGCTTGCTGCCCTGACCATTACAGGAAACGCCACGTCCTGGACGCGCAAGACTGACAGCGGCGGCGCCTTCACGACCTATTTCTGCCCGACCTGTGGCTCCACCGTCTACTGGACGACCGGGAACCATCCCGAAGCCGCCGGAATTGCCGTGGGAGCGATCGCCGATCCGCACTTCCCGGGGCCGGTGCGCTCGGTCTGGGAAGAGACCCGGCATGAGTGGGTGGAGATACCGACGGCCCTGCATCACTTCCCCAGGGGCCGCAGCTGATCCTGCGCGGCCGAAGCGACCGTTCACACGCGCTTGCCCGCCGGTCTGAGGCAGGCTAAGTCGCTGGCCATGTCGAAACAAACCCGCATTTCCCGCAAGACCGTCAAGGATATCGCCGCCGCCAAGGGGGGCGAGCCGCTGGTCTGCCTGACTGCCTATGACGCGCCGATGGCCGAGATCATGGACCCGCATGCCGACCTCATCCTTGTCGGGGACAGCCTCGGCATGGTGGTGCACGGCCTGCCGTCGACGGTCGGCGTGACCATGGAAATGATGATCCTGCACGGCCAGGCCGTGATGCGCGGCAGCCAGCAGGCCTTCGTCGTCGTGGACATGCCCTTCGGCAGCTATGAGACGAGCGAAGACCAGGCCTTCCTGAATGCCGCCCGCATCCTCAAGGAAACCGGCTGCCAGGCCGTGAAGATCGAGAGTGGCGCCTATGCCGCGACCCAGATCGCCCACCTGGTCGAGCGCGGCATCCCGGTCATGGGCCATGTCGGCCTGCGGCCGCAGGCGATCAATGTCGATGGCGGTTTCCGCGCCAAGGGCCGGACCGAGTCCGAGCGTGATATCGTGATCAACGAAGCCCGCGCCGCCGACCGCGCCGGGGCCTTCGCCATCGTCATCGAGGGCGTCGCGCGCGATCTTGCCGACGAGATCACGCAGGAAGTCAGCTGCCCCACCATCGGCATCGGCGCCTCAGCCTCGTGCGATGGCCAGGTTCTGGTGACCCAGGACATGCTGGGCCTGTTCGACTGGGCGCCCAAATTCGTGCGCCGCTATGCCGACCTGCGCACCGAGATCGACAGCGCCATCAGCCAGTTTGCCGCCGATGTCCGGTCCCGCGAATTCCCCGGCCAGGCCGAGACCTATTCCCTGCGAAAACCTGAAGCGAAACAGCCCTGACACGTTGCAGCAGGGCGCAGGCGCGTCTAGGTTCCCCCCGAAGTCAGATTACCCGATCGGAGCGCCCCGTTGAGCGACATTTTTGACGAAGTCGAAGAAAGCCTGCGCCAGGACAAGATGGAAGGCCTGTGGAAACGCTACAGGCCCTTTATCTATGGCGCGGCAGCATTGCTCGTGGGAGCGGTGGCCCTGAACGAATTCGTGCTGCGCCCGCAGGCCGAACAGGCCCGCGCCGAACGTGCGCGCGCTTTTGAAAACGCCCTGACCCTGCTCGATGAAGACAATTACACCGAGGCCGAAGCCGCCTTCCGCGAACTGGCCGAAGGCAATGGCAAGATCGCGCCCCTGGCAGCGCAATATCTGGCCCAGACCCAGTATGAGGGCGGGGGCGACTCCAATGGCGCCACCCGCACCCTCTCTTCGGTCGCCGCCGTCGAGGGCAGCCCGTTCGAGCGCCTCTCCATCCTGAAGACGGCGTATTATTCGGTCGATACCCAATCCATGGCGGACCTCGAAGCCACCCTCGGCAGCCTGGTCGAGGATGAAGGCCCGCTCGGCGCGCTGGCACGTGAATTGATCGCCGCCAAGGCGTTCGAGACCGGCGACATCGCCCGCGCCCGGACCGAGTTCAACCGCCTCCGCTTTGATGCCGCCGCGCCGGAAGGCGTGAAGCGCCGCGCCGAAATCGCGCTTGCAGCCATCCCGGCAGCGCCCGCCGAAGAGGCCGCCGCCAGCGACACAGAGACATCAGTTGAGGGCGACCTGCCCGCTGAAACTGCCGACATCGAGGAGACTGGCCAATGAGGCTTTCCCGCCCACTCAAGCTGACCGCAACCGCAACGGCATTCGTCGCGCTGACGGCGTGCAGCAGCATTCCATTCCTCGGTGGTTCCGGCAATGACGACAAGGAACAGCTCGACAAGGCCGGACGCGTCACCATGGTGCTGGCGGAAGAAGCCATCGCGGCCAAGCCGGAACTGGCAACCGAATCCATCGACCTGCTGCCAGCCGTGGACATGGCGTCCTGGCCGGAAGCCGGCGGGACGCCTGCCAAGGCGCCGGGCCATGTGAACGCGGCCCCTGATCTGAAAGTCGCCTGGCGCAATTCCGTCGGCAAGGGCTCCAGCAACAAATCAGCTGTCAGCACGCCGCCGGTCGCCAGCGAGACGGCAATCTACACGCTCGACGCCGACCAGACCATCTATGCAACCGACCTCTCCAGCGGCCGCACGCTCTGGAAGAAGGAACTCAAGGGCCTGACCAAACGGGACAAGACCGCGCTCGGCGGCGGCCTCGCCGTGAATGACGGTACGCTGATCGTTGCCAGCGGCTTCGGCTATGTCACGCGCCTCAACGCCGATGATGGCAGCGAGATCTGGAAGCGTGAACTCGGCGTCCCGATGACCGGCGCACCGACCGTCAAGGACGGCAAGATCTTTGTCGCGTCCAACAATAATGAAATCTTCTCGCTGGATCTCCAGACCGGCGAAACCGACTGGAGCGACCAGGCCATTGCGGAATCTGCCCGCGTCCTCGGCAGCCCGAGCCCCGCCGCCATCGAAGACTTCGTGATTGCGCCCTATTCGTCCGGCGAGATCATCGCCTATCTTGCCAATAATGGTCGCCGTCTCTGGACGGATGCCATTTCGCAGGCTGGCCGCTTCACCCCGATTTCCGAAATCAATGACATTGGCTCCCGTCCGGTCCTGGCCGGCGGTCTCGTCTTCGCGTCCAGCCAGTCCGGCATCACCGTCGCGATTGACGGGCGCAGCGGCAACCGCGTCTGGGCCCGCCCCATCGGCTCGACCCAGGCGCCGACCCTGAGCGGCAAATTCCTGTTCGTCATAGGCACGAATGCGACGCTGGCTGCCCTCGATGCGGGCACCGGAGACGCCTATTGGGTCACCGATCTGCCCCAGTACAAGAATGAGAAGAAAAAGAAGAAGCGGATCAGCTATTCCGGCCCGCTTCTGGCGTCAGGCCGCATTCTAATCGTTTCCTCCTATGGGGAAGTCCTCGCCTTTGATCCGCAGACGGGCGAACAGACCGCCTCTCTGAACGTCAAGGACACAACATATATCGAACCCATCGCCGTGCAGGGCAAAGTCTTCCTGCTAACCGATGATGCAAAACTGGTTGCGATTCAGTAACAGGCTGCGCCGGGCTGGCGCGCCTCGCCTGAACGCATTGGAGCAGGCCCCGCCATGCCTTTGAAACTCGCAATTGTCGGACGCCCCAATGTGGGCAAGTCGACCCTGTTCAACCGCCTTGTCGGCAAGAAGATCGCGCTGGTCGATGACCAGCCGGGCGTCACGCGCGACCGGAAACAGGCGGAAGGCTATCTGGCCTCCCTGCCGCTGATCCTGATCGACACGGCCGGGTATGAGACGTCCTATGATGATAGTCTCGAATCTCGTATGCGCCAGCAGACCGAGGCCGCCATCGCTGAGGCCGAGCTGGCCCTCTTCCTGATTGATGCGCGTGTGGGCGTAACCCCGGAAGACGAGAATTTTGCCGCCCTACTCCGCAAGGCGAACATTCCCATTGTGCTGGCGGCCAACAAGGCCGAAGGCAAGCAGGGCACGGTCGGCGTGATGGACGCCTGGTCGCTCGGCTTGGGTGAGCCGGTCGGCCTGTCCGCCGAGCATGGCGAGGGCATGGCCGAACTCTACGAAGCCATTCGGCAGGCGCTCGGCGAGGAAGCCTTTGAACTCGCCCTCCAGGAAGCCGAGCCGGAATATGATCCTCGCGCGGCCGAGGACATTATCGAGAAGCTCGCCCATATCGATATTGACGATCTCAGCGTCTCCGATGACGATCTCGTCGCGGCCATCGAAGCGGCCGATGTGGACATCGCCCCTGAGCCACCCAAGGATGACAAGCCGATCAAGCTGGCCATTGTCGGCCGCCCGAATGCCGGCAAGTCCACCCTGATCAACCAGTTGCTGCAATCCGACCGCCTGCTGACGGGCCCCGAAGCCGGCATCACGCGCGACTCCATTTCCATCGACTGGGAATGGGAAGGCCGCCGCATCCGGTTGGTCGACACAGCGGGCCTCCGCCGCAGGAGCAAGGTGCAGGAGCGCCTTGAACGCATGTCCACCGGCGAGACGATCCGCTCCCTGAAATATGCCGACATCATCGCGCTGGTCATGGACGCACATGAGGCGATGGAAAAACAGGATCTGCTGATCGCCGACCTCGCCTTGCGCGAAGGCCGCGGCATCGTTCTGGTCATTTCCAAATGGGACACGGTGAAGAAGCCGGATGAAGCCGCCAAGCATATCCGCGACCTCGCCAACCGGCTGATGCCCAACGCAGGTGGCGCGCCGGTGGTCTTCCTGTCGGGCCTGACCGGCCGGCATACCGACAAGCTGATGCCTGCCGTGGCAAAAGTCTATCAGGACTGGACCGCACGCGTGAAGACCGGCGACCTCAACCGTTGGCTGCGCCACACGGTCGAGCGCCACCCGCCACCAAGCGTTCAGGGCAAGCGGATCAAGCCGCGCTACATGGCCCAGATGAAGGCGCGCCCGCCGACCTTCGTGCTGATCGCCTCGCGCGGTGACCAGATGCCGGAGACCTACAAGCGGTATCTGATCAACAATCTGCGTGATGCCTTCGACATGCACGGCGTGCCGATCCGCCTGTTCGTCCGGCAGGGCAAGAACCCCTATGCCGACAAGGCCGATGGCGCCCGCAAGCCGCAAGGCAAAGGCCCGTACAGAGGCAAGCCGACCAAGAAGGGCTAGCCATCCGGCGCGCCCTTGCGCTCTGTCAAAGGGCGCGCCTCCTCAACGTGGCATTCGGCGAGACGATTGCTTCGGGGGAATAGCCAATGGTCTCCAGACGAGCCTTGCTGATGACAGGCGGCGCCGCCGTCCTGATCCTTGGCGCAGCCGGGTCGTGTACGTACCAATCCGCCCAGCGCCTCGACGCCGTGCGCGAACCCTGGCGGGAAGCCGAAGAGGGCTTCGGCGACGTCCGTCTGAATGCGCTGGCCTATGCCATCCTCGCCCCCAGCCCGCACAATCGCCAGCCCTGGCTGATCGAACTGATCGGCGAGGACAGGCTCACCCTGTATTGCGACCTCGACCGGCTGTTGCCGGAAACCGACCCGCCGAACCGGCAGATCACGATCAGCCTGGGCGCCTTCCTGGAATTGCTGCGACAAGCGGCCGCCGAGCAGGGATATATCGCGCATGTGACCCGCTTTCCTGACGGCGAGCCCTATCCCCGGCTCGACCCGCGCCCGATCGCCCATGTCCGGCTGGAGGCGTCTCCCGATGTTGCCCGCGATCCGCTGTTTGCCTACGCCCTGCTGCGGCGCACTTTGCGCACGCCCTACAATATCGACCGGCCGGTCGAGCCCGGCCTGCTGGAGACACTGACAGACGTGTCGAAAGGGGAAGAAGCCACCGGGTTTGCCGTGACCAGTGCGCCAGAGACGGTGGACTGGTTCCGGGATGTCTGCAAACGCGGCTGGGCCATCGAAATGTCCACGCCGCGCGTGCATCATGAAAGCACGAATCTGACCCGGATCGGGTCCGCCGACATTCGCGAGAATCCGGACGGCATTTCGGTCAGCGGAACCATGATCGAGATGATGAAAGCCGTCGGCGTGCTGACCCAGGAGAAGATGCGCCAGCCCGGCACCACGGCTTACAAGGAAACCAGGGCCTTTTACGAAAAGGCCATCGACGCCACCCCGACTTTCGGGTGGCTGGTGACCGGGCAGAACACGCGCGCCGACCAGTTGGACGCCGGCGCCCGCTGGGTTCGCCTGCAACAGGCCGCCGCCCAGCTGGGCCTCGCGACCCAGCCGATTTCACAAGTGCTGGAGGAATTCCCCGAACTTGCGGAGTGTTTCACCGAAGTGCATGAGCGACTGCGGATTGAAGCGCCCGCGCGCATTCAGGGTATCTTCCGCCTCGGCTACGCGGCGCCGCCCAAGGCCTCGCCGCGCTGGCCTCTCACCTCCCGGCTGATTAGCTGAGCGGCGCCTCCGGGGCTTTCCGCAGTCCACACACATCCGTTACTGGAAACGCGCCTGCGCGCCCCCTAGGGTCGGGCGCAGTCAATACGGAGATCGACATGAACCAGATGCAGGATGTGGTGAAGACCTATTACGGGGAAACCCTGACCAGCTCGTCCGATCTCAAGACCGATGCCTGCACGACGGCCTCCCGCCCGCCAGCCCATGTCTCCGCCGCCCTCGCCGCCGTGCATGATGATGTGGCCGCGAAATATTATGGCTGCGGCCTCGCCATTCCGGCCGCGCTGGAAGGCTTGAAAGTCCTGGACCTCGGCAGCGGCGCCGGACGCGATGTGTTCGCCCTCGCCAAGCTGGTGGGCCCGACCGGCCATGTCACCGGTGTCGACATGACGGATGAGCAGCTGGACGTCGCCCGTGCACATGAGGCCTGGCACGCTGAGCAATTTGGCTATGACACGCCCAATACGCGCTTTGTGAAAGGCGAACTGGAAAGACTCGGCGAGCTTGATCTTGAGCCCAATTCCTTTGACCTCATCATCTCCAATTGCGTGATCAATCTCTGCACGGACAAGCCGGAAGTCTTCCGGCAGGCCCACCGCCTGCTGAAGCCCGGCGGGGAGCTTTATTTCTCGGACGTCTATGCAGACCGGCGCATTCCGCAGGAATTGATCGACGATCCCATCCTCTATGGCGAATGCCTGTCGGGCGCGCTCTACTGGAACGATTATGAAGCCATCGCGATGGCGGCTGGCTTTGCCGATCCGCGCGTCGTCACCCATCGCCGCCTTGCCATCATTGATCCGAAATTGAAGGCCAAGGTCGAGCCGATCCGCTTTGCCTCCGTCACCGCACGCCTGATGAAGCTGGGCGGGCTGGAGACGGCCTGCGAGGATTATGGCCAGGCCGTCATTTATAAAGGCGGTATCGAAGGCATGGAGCGCGTCTTCATTCTGGACGCGGAGCATGAGATTGAAGCCGGCCGCGTCTTCCCGGTCTGCGGCAACACACTCGCCATGCTGATGGAGACACGCTTTGCGCCCTTCTTCGAGGTGGTCGGTGACGGCAAGACCCATTTCGGTGCCTTTCCCGGCTGCGCTGCGCCGGACGTGTTTGCAGAAACTCAGGACGCCAGCGGCCCTGCGCCGGTCGGCGGCTGCTGCTAGCTGGCCCTAGTCCGTCGGATCGACATTGCCGCGCAGGGATTTGATCTCGCCCCGTCGCTTCTTGGCCGCGATCCGGCGCTTGACGCTGCCATAGGTCGGCTTGGTCTTGATGCGACGCTTCGGCTTGCGGCTCGCCCGCAGGATCATTTCGGCAAGGCGCTTGCGCGCCGCCTCCCGGTTCAGGGCTTGGCTGCGATGCTCGGACGCCTCCAGCATCAGGCGGCCATCCTTGGTGATCCGGTTGGCATAGAGCTTGGCGAAGCGCGCCTTCACCTCCGGCGGCAGGGAAGAGGCCTCGACATGCCAGGTCAGCTGCACGGCGGTCGACACCTTGTTCACATTCTGCCCGCCCGGCCCGGACGCGCGCACGAACGCTTCTGACACTTCCCAGGCGGGCAATGTCAGCTCGTCATTAATACGGATGTCCCCGAACTCGGCCATGGCGTTTCCTTAACACGGCGTTCAGCGAGAGTTCAGCCCCGCAAGACTAGCGTCACTGTCATAAGCCCGCAGGATGCGGGATCTGGTTTGCCTGTGCGGATGCGTCCGTCCAGGCCCCAAGTCGGAGGCTTTGCCCGCCATGAAATTGTTCAAGACCCTTACCACCCTGATCGCCACCACGGCCACGCTGGGCCTGTTGGCCGCGCCCGCCGCCTATGCGGAACGCGGACGCGGCGATCACAATCGCGGCGGCGGTTACCACGATGGCGGCCATCGTGGCGGAGACCGCGACCACAGAGACCGTGGACGCCGCGACAATGATCACCGCGGCGACTACAATCGTGGCAATCGCGGCTACAATAATGGCCATCATGCCCAGCGGCCGTATTACCGGCCAGCGCCGCGGCCTGTTTACCGTGCGCCACCGCGCGCCCATCGTCACTATGCGCCGCCCCGGCACAATTATGTCCGCTACAGCCGCGCCTATGGGCCCTATTATCGTCACGGCTATGTCCCGCCCTACCATGTGGGCGGCTGGTATCGGCCGCACCACCAGACGGTCTACATCACGAATTACTCCACCTATGGCCTCTACGCGCCGCCACCCGGACACTACTGGGTTCGCGACCATCATAGCGGTGACGCCATCCTGGCGTCGGTCGCCACCGGTGCGATCATCGGATTGGTCGTCGGCGCCCTCGCCTACGACTAGGCTGGCCCAACTTCAGAAAATACAGAACGCCCGGGCCCGTCGTCCGGGCGTTTTTCATGCGTCATGAAAGTGTCTTTCAAAAAAGCCCTGAAGTTAACTTTGTAATGGCGCAAATCATGCTTAACTCTGATTCGTCCGGGATGGTTCTGGACAAAGTTCGTGCCTGTTGCACGCTTGAAAGGAGGTGATTCATGTCGAGTGAGAAAACCAGAGGGATCAACAAGTTTATATCCTGTGGTGCCCGGCCGGAGCAGCCTCCTGTCGGCGCATAGAGATATTTGAAGGCACGCTGAAACGCTGCCAGACTTTGTTGGGTCCCGAGGACTCACGGAAGCCGCCCCAGAGGGCGGCTTCTTTGTATTCGGGGATGGCCTGAACGGACCGGGTTACCTTTTGCGCGAAACAGCGCTATTTGCTGGCGAACGCGAAAACGGAGTGATCCCCATGAACCCGCTGACCCACAAGACATCCGGCTGGACGATCGGCGCAGGCAAGCCACTTTCTGTGATTGCCGGCCTCAACGTGCTGGAAGATGAAGGCCTCTCTATGGAGGTCGGCAGCGAGCTGAAACGTATCTGCGAACAATTGGGCCTGCCCTATGTGTTCAAGGCAAGCTTCGACAAGGCGAACCGCTCCTCGATCAAATCCTTTCGCGGCCCTGGCCTCGAAGACGGACTGAAGCTGCTCAGCAGCGTCAAGGCCAAGCTGGGCGTGCCGATCTGCACCGATCTGCATGAAGCCGGTCAGGCCGAAGCCGTCGCAGACGTGGCCGACATCGTCCAGATCCCGGCCTTCCTGTGCCGCCAGACCGACCTCGTCGTCGCCACCGCCAAGGCCACCGCCGCCGCTGGCGGCATCATCCAGGTCAAGAAAGCTCAGTTCATTGCGCCGTGGGATACCAAGAATATCGTCTCCAAGATCGGTGAAGCCGCAGATGTCGGCGTGATCCTGTGCGAACGCGGCTCCAGCTTTGGTTACAACAATCTGGTCGTCGACATGCTGGGCATTCCGGAAATGCAGAAACTCGGCTGCCCGGTCACCATCGACGCGACCCATGCCGTCCAGTTGCCGGGCGCTGACCCGCGCACGGGCGGCGCGTCCACGGGCGGTCGCCGCGAGGGCGTGGCCATCATCGCAAAATCGGCGATTGCCGCCGGCGCGGATGGGGTCTTCCTCGAATTCCACACCGATCCGGACAAGGCGCTGTGCGACGGACCGAGCTGTCTGCCGCTCTCGTCGGCCGAAGGCCTGCTGAGCACGCTGAAATCGCTGCATGAGGTCGTGAACGCGTGATCCGGGAGGGTGTGGCATCAGACCGGGAGGCCCTTGCCACCATCCTCTACCGTGCCAGTCGGGACGTGTTCCCGCTGGCCGGCATCGAGCGCGTTGATGCGGCCGAGTTCGACCGCCAGACCAAAGGCGAGAGCATTCTGGTGGCTGAGAAAGACGATCGCCCGGTCGGCTTTTCCAGCGTCTGGGATCCGGACCATTTCCTGCACCATTTCTTCATCGACCCGGATCATCAGGGCCAGGGCATTGGCCGGTCGCTGATGGTGGCAACCATGATGCGCTATGGCAGCGCCCTGTCCCTGAAGTGCAATACGTCCAACACCACGGCCCGTACCTTCTATCGGGCCATGGGCTGGATCGAGACCAATGAGCCGGGCGGCACCAGCGAAGGCATCGGCGACTGGATCTGGATCCGGACCCCTGCCGCCGCCTCAGCGCTCGGCCTGTTACCGGAAGGCCCCACCGAATGACACGCCTCATCGCCTTCAACAAACCATTCAATGTCCTGTCCCAGTTCACCGACAAGAGCACACTGGCAAGTTCGCGCGAGACGCTGTCGGATTATATGGACATCCCGCGTGTCTATCCCGCGGGCCGGCTCGACCGGGACAGCGAAGGCCTCCTGCTGCTGACCGATGACGGCAAGCTGCAGGCGCGGATTTCCGACCCGAAGGCCAAGATGGCCAAGATCTACTGGGCCCAGATCGAGGGCATCCCGGACGAGACGGCGCTGGAGGCTCTCCGCTCGGGCGTTGAGTTGAATGATGGGCGCACGGCCCCGGCCAAGGCACGCGTGATCGACGAACCCGGCGATCTCTGGTCCCGCAACCCGCCCATCCGGTTTCGCAAATCCGTGCCGGACAGCTGGATCGAGCTGACTATTATTGAGGGACGCAACCGCCAGGTCCGCCGCATGACGGCCGCTGTGGGGCACCCCACGCTGCGCCTCATCCGGGCCAGGATCGGCGACTGGACACTGGATGGCCTTGCCCCCGGCGAGTGGCGCGACATCAAGGGCTGACCCCCAACCCTTCACAGGTCACGTAACACAGATTAGCAAACGGCACTCCACAGGCCCGGTCGCGACCGGATGAAACAGATGGAGCGCCGCATGGCCCTGACGCAATCATCAAACTGGTTTGACCAGAACGCCCCCGACTGGGCGCGCGAGTCCGCAACCTTCATCGGCAATATATGGAATGATGGGGCGTATGGGCTGACCTATGGCGAGATCATCATTGCCGTGGGGATCATCCTGATCGCCCTGATGATACGCGGCCTGTTTGCCCGGATCATTGTGAAGACCATCATGCGCCTCGCCTCCGGAACGAAAACCGGCTTTGACGACGCCCTGGTGAAATCCATCGCCACCCCGCTGAAGATCGTCCCGGTCATCATCGGCATCTATATCGCGCTTCAGGTCACCAATATTTCCGGCGAGGCAGAAGTCTATGCGACCCGCATCCTGCGCTCGATCATCACACTCGCCGTGTTCTGGACGCTGTCTCGGGCTGTGCATGCCTTTGAATACCTGTTCGCGGGTCTGAGAGACGCCCTGTCGCCCGCCGCCGTCGACTGGATGGTCAAGGCGTTGCAGATCATCCTCATCGTGTTGGGCCTCGGCGCTGTCGCAGAGCAATGGGGCATTCAGATCGCGCCCTTGCTGGCCGGCCTGGGCGTGCTCGGCATCGCCGTCGGCCTTGGCGCGCAGGATTTGTTCAAGAACCTCATCTCCGGCCTGCTGATCATATCCGAAAAGCGCTTCGTTCCCGGCGAATGGGTCAAGGCGGACGGTGTGGTCGAGGGCACGGTGGAGAAAATCAATTTCCGTTCGACACTGATCCGCCGGTTCGACAAGAGCCCGGTCTATGTTCCCAACAGCGCACTGTCAGATGCGGCCGTGACCAATTTCTCCCGCATGACACATCGGCGCATCAAATGGGTGGTCGGCGTGGAATACCGCACGACCGTGGACCAATTGAAATATATCCGCGACGAAATCGAGGCCTGGCTCTGGAATGACGACCGGTTTGCCAAGCCGCCGGAAGCCGCGCTGTTCGTCCGCGTGGACAGCTTCAATGCCAGCTCCATCGACTTCCTGATCTACACCTTCACTCACACCAAGAATTGGGGAGAATGGCTGGCGATCAAGGAAGAGTTTGCCGTCGCCGTGATGGACATTATCGAGACCGCTGGCACCGGCTTTGCGTTCCCCAGCCGGACAATCTACCTGCAGGAAACCGACCCGCCGGAGATCATGGCCCCGCCGGCGCGCAGCGAAGGCGTTGCCCGCGCGCAGGCCGCCAAGGAAGGCACGCTCCAGGTCGGCGGGATTGGCGAAGCCAGCGACGACGGCTGATCAGGCCGCTAGGTCACCCACACGCCCGGTGCATTGGTGCGATAGCCGAGCGCGCGGTAGGCTGCATCGATCAGGCGTTGCGCGCGGTCGTTCACGAGAATGCCGCTGCCCATCTGGTTCATCGTGTAGCTGAACGCCAGGCCGATCTCCGGGTCGGCAAAGCCGATGGATCCGCCCGCGCCGACATGGCCGAAGGCCTGCTCGCCCATGATGACGCTGGTTCCCGGGCCGAGGTTCAGCGCGCGATTGTCCATGGACTTCATGAAGCCCGGCCCGAACCGGGTCGGGACCAGCAGGGTGGCATCGCGTTGCGTCGCCGTCGTCACCATGCTCATGGCCTTCAGGCGATCAGACGAGACGAGCGTGCCGTCATCTGTTGCCAGGGGCGTGTACATCGCCACCTGCCCGCGCGCATTCGACAGGCCGCCCCCGCCGCCGATCTCGGCGGCTTGCGAG
>TARA_R110000765_G_scaffold152028_1_pt1 | contig 22868 bp, 33 predicted proteins | sample TARA_R110000765 | Tara Oceans TARA_R110000765 (sample SAMEA4398168) | marine metagenome | biome: Polar Biome; feature: [MES] marine water layer (ENVO:01000295) within the mesopelagic zone...; material: water (ENVO:00002006), including particulate matter (ENVO:01000060) such... | reverse complement strand
CACAAAGAATTTTAATTACAAACGACAACGGTGCTTCAATTGGAGTCATCGTCCCAGCAGATAACGTAACAGCAGAGTTCTGCATCAAGGATGTACCAGTAGGAGCTAAGTATAAAATCGTAGCCACAGCTGATGTACCTTCTGACAGAACATTCCGCAACGCATGGGAAGAGACAGATGTATCTAGCTGGTTGGTGAAAGCGTAATGGCTGCCGCAGTAGTATCCGATAACTTTGAGACGAGTACAGGTGCTATCCCTAATCTGGGTGGTGCTGATGTAACTACTCGATTGTGTTCTGCATGGGTGAATTTTAATGGCACAGGGACTGTTGCGATTAGAGCTTCATATAATGTCAGCTCAATTGTTGATAACGCCGTGGGTGATTACACAATTAATTTCACTACTGCAATGGTAGATGCCTCTTATAGCGTATCAGGTCTCGGTAGTGTGGGCAGTGCAGGTACTGGCTGGGGGGACTTAACGGTGCGTGATAACTCTGCCGTACCAACAGCATCTGCTTTACGACTAGGGCATATTGGGAACTCCTCTTGGACAGATTGCACTTTTGGCAATGTACAGATTTTTAGATAAAAGGAACAAATAAAATGACAATTACAGTAAATAACACTAAAGCAACAGAAATTACTAAAGAGGCTATCAGAGTCTACCGCAAGCCATTACTAGAAGCACTCGATGTAGACTACACACGGGCAGTTGAAGTTAATGGTAACACAGCGGCTATCGTAGCGAGTAAGAAAACTCTACGAGATATGACAGCCACTGTTGATGGCAAGACTGTGGATGAGCTAAAAGCCATAGTTGAAGGATTAGCATAATGGCTAGTGAAATCAGGGGGAGTGATAACTTTGATACAGGTAATGCTGGTAAAGTGTTGCAGGTTGTGTCAACCGTTAAAACAGATGCTTCAAGTTTTACCTCAGCAAGCACCAATACGTTTGTAGACTTGGCAGGCTTAACTGTAACAATAACACCATCCTCTACTACAAGTAAGATTTTAGTTATGTATACAGTCCATGTAGCAGCAGCAGCTACAAATCACGTAAGACTAATGAGAGGTGCTACAGCACTTGGGGTAGGAGACTTAGTGGGAAGCCGCCTGCAATCCTCAACTGGTCTTAGGACTGCGGGAACCCCTTATACTTTAGAGTGTGCAAACTTGACTGGCACTTTTTTAGACTCTCCAGCAACCACAAGTGCCACCACTTATAAACTACAAGGTACTCTAGGAGCTTCTTACAACACGACTTTCTACATTAATCGCTCACAGCTTGACAGTAACACTAACTACGGTCTGCGCCTAGCCAGCACAATTACAGTTATGGAGATTTCAGTATGAATCATGATGCTATATACGCTTTGTATCCCACAGTTGTTTCAATAGATGATAGCACAGGAGCAAAGGATTCCGAAGGCAACCAAGTAACTATAGATGCCTCATTAGTAGATGCTTGGGTTAATCCAAACGCTTACAAACAAGAAAGAGCCTTAGCATACCCTACCCAGAACGAGCAAAACGACATGGCTTACTGGGATAGACTAAATGGCACAACAACTCTTGATGATGCTATTACAGCGGTTAAAAATAAATATCCAAAGGGCTAACCTTCAATGAACGAACACGACTGCGCGGTTATGGAAACTACACTTAAAGAACATACTAGAGACATCCAACACTTCTACAACAAGCTAGATAGAATGGATGATGACTTAGACTCAATCAAGGCAAGCCTTAACCAAATTAAATGGTTAGCAACTGGTGGGCTAGCATTTTATGTAATAGATAACGTAGGTTTACTGGAGGCATTAACAAGATGATTTCTTTTATAGCAAACGTAGCCCCTATTCTTTTGGGCTTCCTAATGAAGCTATCTGCTATCAAGTCACAACAGGCTTCAGAGGCACATAAGATGATGCTAGAGGCTATGTCTGTTAAATCTGGTATCATGGGTAAAGCTAGAGCTCAATCGAACCGTGAGAGCCCTATGGCAGCTCTTAACAGACGTGTACTAATCTTTGTTATCTTAGGTATGGTAGCAGTCTACCCCCTAGCAGGAGTCTTTGGTGTTGATACTACTATCCCTGTTATTAGAGAGGGGTTCTCTTTCTTAGGACTCTTTAAAGCTAGTGACACAATAGAGATGGTAAAAGTAGAGGGTCTATATAAGTTTGATGAAATCTTTTCTTGGTGCTCCCTAATAGTAGAGTTTTACTTTGGTTCTCAAATAGCAAAAGCATCTTAATAAAAATAAACCTTGACAAACTTGTCTAAATATGATATAATATATAGGAATTTAAATGACTCACTTAGAAATAGTAAACAAACTACTAACTAGATTAAGAGAAAGAACAGTTGGTACTGTATTAGAAACAACATATTCCTCTTTATTATCTTATTTAGTTAATGATGCAAAGGAGCTAGTAGAAGCTTCTTGGAACTGGTCTGGTTTAAGGAATACTCTATCGGCTGTTACTGTAGACGATATCTTTGCTTATGAATTAAATGGTACTCAAAACAACCTAACAGTCTTAGATGTTCTTAATGATACTGATAACTTCTTTATGGAGTATAAGACTGCTCATGAGTTTAATAAACTTTTCCTAGCTAGTACTCCTGAGAAGGGGTCTCCTAGGTTTTATAGCTTTAACGGTATCTCTTCAGATGGGGATACTCAAGTAGATGTTTACCCTATCCCTAATGGAGTCTATGACTTGAGATTTAATATCATTCAAAGAAATCAAGAGTTAGTTGGAGACTCTGACACTCTAGTCGTACCAAACAAACCAGTAGAACTACTAGCCTACGCTATGGCAATTGAAGAACGTGGTGAGGATGGTGGTGTATCTTCTAGCTCTGCTTTCAGTAAAGCTCAACAAGCGTTAGGGGATTCAGTAGCTCTAGACTCTGCCAAGCACATAGAAGAAACAGAGTGGTACTCAGCATGAGGGCAAGGTCCGTATTTAAAGCCTCTCTAGCCACTTCAAATGAAGTACTCTATACAGTACCCTCGAATACTAATACTAAGTGGTTGATGGCTTTTGCTGCTAACTCAGCAGGTAGTACAACTAGTGATGTTATTATTAAAGTAAGAGCCACTCGTAAGAATACAAGTAACGCTGATGTAGAACAAATCGTTGAGGTACTTGGGTCTAAGTCTTTGACAGCAGGAGAGCATATAATCTTAGGGGATGGTAACTTTACATACCTAGAAGCAGGGGATACAATCGAGGGAAGTGCTGGAGCTGCAGGAGTAGGTGTTATCCTTACCTTAGAAGAAACTACTGGAATAGTGAGTACAAGATAATTATGGCTAAACCATTACAACCAATGACATTAGAAGCTCCGGGGTTTCTTGGGTTAAACACTCAAGACTCTGGAGTTACCTTGCAAGAAGGATTTGCATTACAAGCTCATAACTGTCTTATAGATAAGTACGGTAGGCTAGGCTCTCGTAAGGGTTGGGCTTATCGTACAAGTAAAAAAGATACAGTAGCTGGTGACAACGTAGGGTTAAACCTACTTGGGGCTCACAACTTTATAGACCTTGCAGGTACAAACACTTACCTATCTTGGAATAGTACTAAGCTGTTTAAGGGGTATGAAGATTTAGTAACCATAACCCCCACTACAACTGACACGGTAGTCGCAGGGGGTTGGCAAGCTGCCACCTTAAACGACAGTGCATACTTCTTCCAAAGAGATTATAAACCTTTATACTATACAAACGAAACAACCCTCAGTGAATTCAAAACTATCGAAACTAAATCTGGCTTTACTGGAGCTGCTCCAAAAGCTAATGCCGTTCTTTCCGCTTATGGAAGGTTGTGGGCTGCTGATACCTCGACTAATAAGACTACTGTATACTTTTCAGATTTACTAGATGGCTCTAAGTGGGGTTCTGGTAGTGCTGGCTCCCTTAACATTGCAGGTACATTCAGTACTAACAGTGATACTATCGTAGGCTTAGGAGCACACAACGGTGCTTTGATTGTATTCTGTAAGAACTCTATTGTTATATTTAAAGATAATGATTCCTTCCAAGGTAGCTTTGATGTAACTACCCTACAGTTAGTAGAGACAATTGAGGGTATTGGTTGTATCTCTAGGGATAGTATTAAGAGTACAGGTACTGATATCTTATTCTTATCCAGTACAGGTGTTAGGAGTTTAGGAAGAACTATTCAAGAGAAGTCTCAACCTCTTAGAGATATCTCTAGGAATGTAAGGGATGACTTAGCTTCTTTGGTAGCTAGTACTGCAGACCCACAAGAAATCAAAGCAGTATACTCACCAACCTCAGCATTCTATCTACTTGCTTTCCCTAGTGCTAAAGCTGTATATTGTTTTAATACTAAAGCTGTACTAGAGGATGGCTCCTTTAGAGTTACTACATGGAATAATACAGACCATACGTCATACTTATATGATAGCCTTAACAAGAAGCTACTGACTACACAGAAGAATGGTATAGCGGAATACTTTGGTTATCAAGATAATGGTGTTGGGTATAGGTTTAGTTACTTTACTAACCACTCAGACTTAGGACAGAGTGCTAACACTAAGGTAATCAAAAGGGTAGGTACAACTCTTATTGCACCAGAGGGTCAGACTTTTGTTGTTAAGGTAGGGGTAGACTACTCTGAGAACTACACTTCGTACCCCTTTGTTCTTTCAACAACTGGTACTATTTATGAGTTCAGTTCAGCTGAGTATGATATTGCAGAGTACAGTGGTGGCACTAGGATAGAGAATGTAAGGGCTCCAGCAGGTGGTAGCGGTGTTGTACTGCAAGCTGGTATTGAAGCAGAGATTAATGGTGCGCCATTCAGTGTGCAACGATTAGATGTTTATGTTAAATTAGGTAGGGTAATCTAAATATGTCAAACTATATAAAGAGTACGGATTTTGCAGTAAAGGATGGGTTACTTACAGGGAACCCTTTAAAGATTGTTAGTGGTACAGAGATTAACGATGAGTTCAATGCTATTCAAACTGCTGTAGGTACAAAGGCAAACACCTTATCACCTACATTGACGGGAGTTCCTTTAGCTCCAACAGCTCCCCTAGGTACTAATACTACTCAACTTTCTACTACAGCTTTTGTAACTACGGCTGGTAACTTAAAAGCAGACTTAGCTTCCCCTGCACTTACGGGTACACCTACATCCACAACAGCGGCTGTAGGGACTAACAGTGTTCAAATAGCTACAACTGCTTTTGTGCAGGGACAGTTTACTAAAGCTAATATTAATGGGCATACGTATCCTGTCGGTTCTATCTACACTGCTGTTGTTAGTACAAACCCAGCCACCCTTTTGGGGGTAGGTACTTGGGTTGCTTTTGGGGAAGGTAGAGTTCTTATTAGTGCTGACGGCACTTATCCTGTAGAGAGTACAGGGGGTGCTTCCACCCACACCTTAACAGTAGAGGAACTTCCAAGCCATAGTCATACAACAGCTATTAGAGATACAACACAGGGTGTTGGAGGAGGTTCTGGAGCAGGCACACCAGGAACTTTAACAACAAGAACTTCAAGTGCAGTGGGTGGTGGTACAGCTCATAATATCATGCAACCTTACATTTCAGTGTATATGTGGAAGAGAACAGCCTAAATGGAAATAACATACATACGCCCCAAAGATATAGATAGTATTTGGTCTAAAGTAAAACCCTTTATGGAAGTGGCTGCTGAATATACTTACGGTAGGTTCACAACCAATGATATTAGAACAGGATATAAAGAAGGTAACCAACAATTCTGGTTAGCCCATGAGGGGGAAGAGGTACTAGGTTTTTCTATCACAGAAGTAACAGACTACCCACAGACCAGAGCCCTAGTCATGCACTTTACAGGGGGTAAAAACTTACCATTGTGGAAAGCACCTATGCTAAAAGACATACAGGAGTTTGCAAAGGCTAACGGGTGTGACATCATAGAGTCTTATGGTAGGGTTGGTTGGGGTAAAGTATTTAAGGAAGATGGATACAAATCCAGATTTACGTTTTATGAATTGCCAGTGGAGACAGATTAACATGAAGATTAAAGAAATACTAGTAGACTTATTAGAGCCCTTTTACTTTAAGGTATTTATGCCTTGGTTTGAGGATAGTGGTTTTATCTTGTATGGTGGTGGTGGTAAGGGTAAAAAGCCTAGAGCTCCAGCCCCTGCTCAACCCCTAGCAGGTGTAGAGTTTAAGCCCTACTCTCTAACAACCTCAACAGGTACTACTACTGGTACTAAGACTGCTGATGGTGGCTTTGGGGCTGATGTATCTCTTGACCCAACTATCGCAGCGTTAGGTGAGGCTGGTTACGAAGGGGCTCTAGGACTTCAACCAGACCTACTAACAGCTATCAAGGATAGACCAGCTGACTTTGCGTTTGACTATGACCCTAGAGCTGCTGCTAAAGACTACTACACAGAACAGGCTGGGTTATTAGAACCTCAGTTTGCACAACAAAGACAAGACCTAAAGAATGACCTTTTTGGTAGTGGTCGTATGGGGTTGATGTTATCTGGTAGTAGTGTTGGTGCAGGTGAGGGTGGTGGTATGGTTAGCCCTGATGCTTTCGGGTTAGGTAGAGCACAATCACAAACCTTAGCTGGTGTTAGTGCTGACTCTAGACAGAGAGCTCTAGCTGAACAACAAGGTTTGTTTGGTATTGCTAGTGGTGCTTACGGGTTGAATCAAGGTGCACAACAACAATACCTACAAAACCTATTAGGTGGTGCTGGTGGTCTCATGGGTCAAGGCACTGGTGTCTCAGATATGGAGATGAATCTAATCAACCAAGGTCTTTCTGTTGAACAGGCTAGGTCTGGAGCTTTATCAAACTCTGCTATGGCAGGTGCACAGCTAGCTGGAGCTACCCCACAGCCACAACAGAGGAGTAGTGGTAAGGGTGGTCTCTTAGGGGCTGCTGCTACTTTAGGTAGTGCTTACATGATGGCTCCAGTACCACCTTCAGATATTAGACTAAAAGAAGACCTACAGAAAATTAATACAGATGCTAATGGGGTGTCTTGGTACACTTGGATTTGGAATGATTTAGCTAAAGGGCTAGGATTAGATAAGACCGAACCTACAGGAGTTATTGCTCAAGAGGTTATGAAGATATTCCCTGATGTAGTGTCTGAGGGTAGTGATGGTTACCTTCGTGTGGATTATAACCTACTAGGGAGAAAATAACAATGGCTAGACAAACAGTACAAGATATACTTAGAGCACAGAGAGAGACAAGAGATAGACAATACTCCTTACTGCAAGATTCTTACCAACGAAGCCGTGCTTCTGGTAATGAGTATGCTGGGCAGAACTACGCAGTGGATACACTAGCTACCTTTCTAGGAGGTGCACTAGCAGATAAATTTAAGACTCCGGGGGACTCTCCAGAGATGGCAGCAGCTAGGGTAAATGATGCAGAAATAAAAACTAAAGTGGCACAAGACCTAGAATTGCAGAGGATACAATTTATTGCCGATAACAGTGTTAATAAAGTGACTGGGGAAGATACAAGTGCATGGGCTGCATCAATGTGGGAGAGTATCTACCCCAATACTGATGGGGCGGTTGCAGCTGAACAACCTGTAGCTGCTAATGGAAATGAGTTAGCAACAGGTCGGGGCACATTTAATCCACAGGGAGCACAAGCCCAAGACCCAACAGCATCACAAAAAGTAGAAGGTCTTGATGTCTTTACCAGTAAAGTTGACACACCTCCTGCAGAACCAACTAGAGAAGAGAGAGATGCGTGGCTTCGTAAGACACAACCGGGAGACTATGCTAGAGCCTTCAGTGGGGTTACTGGTACTGCAATAGAGAAAGACAAACAGCTATGGCAGTTATATAGAGACTCTCTTAACGGTAATAAAAAAATCAGTACAGGTAATTCTAAGTCTACTGCAAGTGGGACCTCATATACTGTAAGGGGTAATTAATGCCTATATATACCATTAGGGGTAAAGAGGTAGAGACATCTGCTCCTCTCTCAGAGATAGAGATTGATGAGATAGCTGCCACTCTACCCGATGAAGCTAACTCTCCCTCTGGTGGAGACATAGCTAAAGGTCTAGCTGCTGAAGTTGCTATTGGTGCAGGTGCACAAGTTGCAGGAGCTGCTACTGGTATTGGCTACCTCCCTATTGCCTTTGCTGGTGGTGTTGCAGGTAACATCGCAGCACAAGAGATAGAGGGTGCTGAAGGCATTTCATGGGGCAGGGCTTTAGTAGCAGGTGCTGCTAACTTAATACCTGCTAGCAAGGCTCTACAGGGCATAGCTAAGGGTACTGTCATAACTAAACAGTTAATAGCTGCCTCTGCTAAAGACCAAGCACTCAAGGGAGCTGCTATTGGTGTTAGTGATACAACAGCTCGTGCTACAATAGATGAAGGTAGAATGCCTACTCCTGAAGAACTACTTACAGGTGGTCTAGCTGGTACTGCATTCGGTGGAGCGTTAGGTGCTGTATCCCCTAAGATTGCTAAATCTGTTAGTGGTTGGTTTTCTTCTAAGGCTGCTAAAAAGATTGAGGGTAAGACACCTGCAGAGATTGATGAGTTAGTTGCGAAGGGAGTTATTACTCGTCAAGAACTAGCAGAGTTAACTGACATGCCTGTAGGGGAGGTAGCGAAGAAAACAGTATTGGCTAATGAGGCTAAGGAAGTTGCTGAGGCTGAAGAACTCTTAAGGAAAGAATCAGGTGGACTGAATTGGTTTCAAACAACCTTTGCTAGCTGGCTTCCTTCTATCACTCTTGGTAAAGAAGTACAAAACTTAATCATTAAACACTCAAACCTTACTAAGGGTAATATAGCTGCTGGGTCTAGGCTAGGTAGAAGTATCTCAAAAGCTGTAGAAAAGAACCCAAGCATAGCTCCAAGTGTAGATAAGTTTTTAGATACAGGGGTTATGGATAAGTCTTTAAAAGGAACTCTAGTAGAAACAGACTTGAAGTTCTACGATAAGCTAAGGTCTGAATCTCAACTGTCTTTGATAGACCAACTGGATGAGAATAGTTTTCTGAAGATGACTCCAGAGGAGACAAAGATATTAAGTGATATAGTTAAAAGGAGTTACAGGGATAAAAGCTACAACACTAGAGAGTATAAGATGTTTACGGATAGTAAATATGAACCTAGTGCAAAACAGAGAGCTGCTGCAGTTAAGGAGATTGCAGCAAGAGAAGGTAGTACAGAAGCAGCAGAGAAGAAAGTACAAGACCTATTAGATAGTAGTGCTTTTGCTAGAACTTTAGGTGGAGATAACAAACACAAAGCCCTAGAGGGTGTCTTCAGAAAACGGGGAGACGTTGGACCTGCAGAGAGAGAGTTCCTTGGAGAAATTACAGAACCGGGAGAGAGGATTAGAGGTACACTAGAATCCCTATCTAGAATTGTTGAGAGAAATGCTGGTGATATTGCCATTGCTAAGACCCTACAGAAAGCAGGACTAGCTACCGCTGAGAAGGGTGCACCAGCTCATTGGATACCTTTACTAGTACGTGGTAACTTAGATACAGGGCTACATGTACCACCTGCTATCAACAAGTCTCTAATTAAAGACTACCTTGCTAGAGAACAGAAACCTGCTAATGACCTCTTAGAAGGTATACAGGACTTTTGGTTTGCTGGCACTGGTGTTGCTAAGGCTACTAAGGTTCTATTTAACCCTTCCTCTTACGCAGTCAATGCGTATGGTGGTATGGCTACTATGTTAGGTATGGGTGTTGTCCCTAGCAGGGCTTACTTCAAAGGTCTTAAACTTGCTTTGTCTGAGTTTAATATAGTAGAAGACTTAGTGGGTGGAGCTAGCCCAGCAGCTAGGAAAGCTATGCTTAGTGACATGAGGGACATGGAAAGGTTTGGTATTTCTAATGCTAACATCTTAGCCTCTGATGTTAGGGATACACTAGATGCAGGTAAAATCTCTACAGCTATCGGAGAGAAGTTAGCACCTGTAGGTAAGGCATACTCTGCTACAGATACTGCTGCTAGATACCAAGTATGGGTTCATAACAGGTCAGTAGTAGGTAAGCTGTTTCCTGATATGGATAGTGAAAGTATTAAACAGAGAGCTGCTGACCTAACAAATGATACCTTCCAGAACTACGCTAGGTTAAATGATACAGCTAAGACTCTTTCTCGTATAGGCTTTATGCCACAGTTTGCTTCTTTTACTTTAGAGTTTGCTAGAAATATTACAAACCAAGTAAAGGTAGCAAAGCAGATGATGACGGGTACGTTTGGGAAAGAGTTAGGCATTACAAACAAACCTAACCTTGCTGCTATGAAACTAGAGGGAGCTAAACGTCTTGCTTCTCTAGCTACAGTAGTAGGTGCAACAGAAGCTGGAAGGAGAGCATTCAACGAGAAGGAGGGTGTCACTGAGGATAAAGAGAAAGTATTAAACAACCTTGTAGTAGCTCCTTGGGATAAAGATAAATCTCTTAGTTTTAAAATGAGTGAGGATGGTGAGTCTGGAGAGTACATGAACTTATCCTACCTATCTCCCCATGCTATGATAGCAGACCTTATTAATGCTGGCTTAGGTGATGACCCAGCAAGTGATATAGCAAATGGTTTGTCTGAGTACTTTGTAGGTGAAGGTTCCTTTGTATTCAGAGAAGTCGCTGACGGTCTAGCAAACAGAGATGAGTATGGTAGAACTATCTCTAACTCCCCAGACAAGGTAGTGAATACTCGTAAGAGAGTCGCTCATGTCCTCTATCAACTCCTTGAACCCGGAGTGTTTAGAGAATTTGAAAGGGGCTTAGACCCAGAGTTCACTAGAGAAGAGATGGCTTTAAGGTTAGTAGGTATGAGAAACAATAAGTTTGATATTGAAGAGCGTTCAGTACAAACTGTTAGGTCTAACATCTTTGCTGGCAGGGATTCCTTTGGTGCTTATAACTCTATGAGGAACAAGGGAGAGGATAGCCCACAAGCAATGGCTATGGCATACGAAGCAGCTTCAGTTGACTATACTGCCAACATGAAAAATGTATTAGAGAATATAAGTAGTATGAGGAAGCTAGGCTATGACCAAGATAGAATCATCGGTGTCTTAAAAGAAGCTGGTACAAAAGGTTCTGATATCTTAAGTTTGTTAGAAGGTCGTATTAGTATTCCTTCTGCTGACAAAGAACCAACTACTGCTGATATCTATACGGAGATGGGCTTAGACTCTGCTACACCTAAAGAGTTTAGTAAGAAGATAGGGGAAGTGTATAAGACAGATGTGAACCTAGCTAAGGCTTTAAGGGATAGGTACGTAGCTGATAGGAAAGCTAAAGCAAGAGGGGTCTCTGCTTATGACACTATAGTTAGGGGGCTGTCTCTAGAAGAGAGAGCTGAGTATGCTATCAAAACAGTAGGGAACAATCCAGAGAAACTTGGTGAACTATTTAAGAAAGGAATTGTTACTAAGGCTGTTATGGCTAAAATGAGAGAGATGGGTTACAACAGTAAGGGTAGTTACAAGTAGATAAAGGGGGATACTCTCCCCCTCTCTTCCCTCCTAGTTAGATTTCACAAGAACCACCACTACATGCAAGGTTATCTTTAGCTTCTGTATTATCTTCTCCTTCTACTACCTCGGTTAAGTCAATCTTAGCTAACTGTTTATACATCTGGAGGTACTCAACCTCTGTACAATCTGTGAATGGTGCTTGTTGGTATGTTCCTCCGTTGTATGGTAGCACAGAGATACCTGTATACTCAGCACGGTTATCCCACATCCACTCACCACACTCTTCCCACTCATCATCTTTCAAAGAGATAGTACAACTTACATTGTGTGTGTTATCCCCTTCGTTATGACCATTGCCAATCCACTCCTGATTAAATCTACGTACACGTTCTAGTAAATCCTTGTAGCTCTCAGTCCGTAGCATAGCTCCCTTGGGTGCTTTCTGTGGGAAACTCATGACTGCTTCTAAGTGAGGCTTATGTACACAGTCTTCAATTAAGTCTGGTACTTTACCCTTCATGTAAGCATACAGAGGTTCGTTCTTACCAACACGCATACGTCTAACATAGAAATCATTATGCCAAGCATGGATACCACTAGAACTACCTAAGACTAAACTCGTAGTACCTGCTGGTTTAACAGTAGTGATACGGTAACTAGCATTGATACCAATAGCCTTAGCAACACGAGCATTCTCTTCTTTAGCTACCTCAGCAGACTCCTTTAGGTCAAGAGTTAGGACAGCACCACTACCAATACCAGTCATAGACACACCCAGTAATCCCTCTTTCTCCGTAGTCTCTTTCCATACAGAGCGAAGGTAATGGAAGTCTGTGTATCCAGCTTGTAATGTACCAAGTAAGGTTGCAGCTTTTACCCGAGCGTTTAGTTCTCTTTGTCTTGATACATCACTTACGTTTACTTCTACTAGGTTACAGTATTGGTTAGGCATTAGAGCAATCTCACAACAAGGGTTACTCCCCATGTCATAGTTGTTAGTCCAGAACACTCCCGGCTCACCACTACCTGAGTCTTCTACCTTCTTCCAAATACTCTTCCACTCTTCCTCAGTAGTATCATCTCTGTGTAACACTACAGAATTGTTAGCTCTACCACGTTGAGGGTTTAGTTCCCACCAGTTACCTGCCTTAGCTGATAGCATGTCTAAGTCATCTTTGTCAAACAGGCTAATCAAAGCTGCTCTACGGATACCTCCTGTCAGTACTGCATCTGCAATGTGACAAATCATATCATGTACTTCTAATGAGTGTAGCTTTCTCCCTACTGCATCATTAAGTACACTACGAAGTTTGTCTAAGCAGATACGTAATGGGTCAGGTCCGGGGGCTTTACCACCACTTGTTACTAACCTAGCACCCTTATGTCTGATGTCTCGGAAGTCAAACTGTGGGTCACTCTTACCTTTAGTGTATGCCTTGATTAGTACTTTAACAGCATCTGCCCAACCTTCAATTGAATCCCCTACTAAGAACCTACGTTGACGTTCTAGAGGTCCTACAATGGTTGGTAGCTGCTCTGTGTGGCGCTTCTGTACTGAGTAGCCTACACCACTACCACCTAGTAGGTTAAACATTGTCTCACTGAAGACAGCAGGGTGGTCTACTGGGCTAAAAGCACAGTTAAACATACGGTTGTTACTCAGTTCGATAGGTCTCCCACCAAACTGTAGACTACGCATAGAAGGTAATACTTGTTTGGCGTATACAAACTTGTAAGCTGCTACTATCTCTTCTTTAAAGTCTGGGTACTTACGTACGTGCATGTCAAGGTTACGGTCAACTAGCTCTGCCCATGTCTCTCTACGCTCAAGTTTGTCAACATACTTTGCGTACTTGTTGAAGACTGTAATGTTTGATAAGAGCTCTTGTGAATTGTCCATCGTGTATTCCCTTTTTATTTTGTAGTTGTATAAATTGATTGGTGGTAATGTATCTACCCATGCTTTCATAATATTTAGTTGTTAAAGAGGGGGTATTCCCACATCTCTTGCCACTTAGTTTCTTCTCTCACAAATAGCTGGTGGAACAATAGTACTGCCAGTGCCACTTGCCCCACTGTCATGAGACCTATTAAAATTAAAGCTATCATTCCAAGTCCCCAATCATCTTATCTATATAGTGTCTAGCTTTCTCTAAGTCTTCTTTCCTATTACTCTTATCTCGTAGTAGGTACTTCAATGCGTTCCCTCCATAATACCCTAAGTTATATTCATCTATAATATCCCAAGGTTGTATGGTGTGCTTCTTGTAGTGGTCACCCCCTACTTGTATATCTTTAAAAGCCTTAGTTACTACACCTTTTGTCTTCTCTGTCATTTTTGTCTTCCTTACTTTGTCTAGGAACCAGTCTGGGTTGTTAGTCCTGTCGTGCATACTTATCCTCCAAGTACTTAATACTAATAGGCATCTCATCAAAGCTACCATTGTTTACTTCATTCAATGTCCAGATTCCCTTCCAAGAACCATTACCTTGATGACCTAAGTAGTTCTCATCGTGTTGGTAGAAGATACCTGCAAACAACCCTGTTACCCTAGCACCATCACCACGCTTACCAAATGCTATGTCTCTATCTTGAACATGACCCATGACACAGCTCATCATCTTCTTAGTTAGTAAAGCTCTTGCACTTGCTACTGGTCTACCCATTACACCTGAAGTAAAGTAGTGAGCAAAGGCTACACCCTCTAAGATAACTGGCTCTAGGTAGTCATACACTTCCCAATCACTTAAGTTTAAATCTTTATAGCCGATGACATCCTCTAAGATAGCATCGTATTCTACTGCCCTGTTAATACGTTCTTCATGGTTACCCATACAATATACTAACCTAGGTGTCCACTGCTTCTTCTTGTTTCTTTGTAACCTTTTCATCTCTTTTTTGATGGGGGCTAGTAGGATGTCCATTGCTTCGTTACCTGAACTGATGTCATCCTTATAACGTCTACCTTCAAAAGACTTCTTACCCTTGTCATAAGAGGAGAGGCTAGGCATATCCCAATGGTCTCCGATATGTACAATGTAATCTGGCTTAAGCTCTGCAATGTACTCTCCTGCCCACCTGAGATGTTCCATAGGTACACCCAACTTAACCTGTGTATCTGGTATTACTATTATTCGTTTACTCATAATTATTCCTTTCCAACCTGTTTCAAATTGTCAGGGGTTAAAGATACCCAAACCACCTCTTTAAAAATCCTTATAGGTAGTACATACCCATACTGATTGTTGTTCTTTGTGTTGACTAGATTAACAATCACAGTACCATCTTGCTCTACTGAAAAACAACCCTCTGCCCTTTGCTTGATATTCACATCTACAGCATAGGCTTGGAACAGAAATACATTAGGAGGTGCTTCATACATAGTACATGGGGTGGTTGTTAGGGTAAGGAACACCCCTTTTGTTACCTCAGTTACTACCTCATTAGGTACTGCGTTAGCTGTCATTGCTGTCATGAGACCTACTAAAGTTAAAGCTATCGGATTAATCATAGTCTTCTCCATATTCTTCTTTAAAATCCCTCTCAAAAGCTCTGAAGGAATGCTCTAGTTCATCTTGGTCTTCTTCAAAGTCTAACTCTTTAACCTCGTAGTCTTCGTCAACATGTTCAGCCATGATAGCATCCTTAATCAACCCCTTCAATCTAAGGTCATTTAGTAAATCAATTACTTCTTCTACTGTCATTACAGCAGCTTCACCACAAACAGCACAGACCCTTTGGTAGTCTACTACTTCGTACTCAGGTTCCTCTGCCCCACAAGAATAACAAATTAAACTCTCTTCACTCATAGCAACCACTCCTTGGGAATCTTACCAATACAATATTTAATCTTACGTTTGATACACCACTCACTATACTTCTGTCTCTTTAGTCTAGTAGTCCACCCATCGTTTTGGAATACCATTCTAATATCTACGTCTGGGTTACAAGCAATTACTGATTCCATCTTTGTTCTGTCACTAGGTTTGAACCAACCCTTTGCTTCTAGGTAAATGCCATTAGGCAACCTGAAGTCTGTAAGGTATGTTGCATACTGCAAGATGTTATCACCACCACAAGATTGACATACCATTTCTCTTCTAGTTTTCTTACGATACTTAAGGGTAGTACACTCATACGTAAAGTCTTTTGGTAGGGTAAGAGCTAGGTTAGCCTCCAGCTTACTCCGATATCTATTCTTCTTTTGCATTAGCATATCCCTCTATGTTCATTGGCATTAGTGTATTTGTTTGAATCATCCACAAGAGCTGAGTGTTCTGTACCATTCTGTTAAACCACCCATCACCAAAGAACTCTTCATATTTCTCTTCTACTAACTTATCCCAGTCCTCTCTCTCGGTTTCGTCCAACAGCTTCTCTGCTTTCTTAGGACCGATACCTTTAATTCCCGGAATGTTATCTACTTTATCACCCATCAACATCTGCTTGTAGAAAAACTTAGTGCCTTCTTTCTCTGATACTTTCTTCCACTCTTTCTTAACGTAGTTGTAATGGTTACCAGCCACCATCAGTAAGTCTTTATCTATTGTAGCTATTGCTGTGTCGTTTGTTTGGTTCTCAGCTAGTGCATCATCAGCTTCCTTACCATCTACAATCTCAGTGTTATAACTTTTCTCTAGATAATCTCTTATTGCTTGGTAGTGTACTGGCTTACCAACACCCTTCCTGTTTGCTTTATACTCTGAGTCTATTGTATACCTAAAGTTGTTTTTACCTGTAAGGAATCCTTTGTGGTGTTCTGCTTTAGTATCTTTTAATAAACCATTCATAAATCTTTTAACAGTGGACAGTGCGTACCGTATGGGTTCTGCTTCTATCTCCCCATCTGGCATCTTATGTTGTGTAGCAAACCCTACTCTATATACTATTGGGTCTAAGTCTATTAATAACTTCATATATATCCCCTTACCTTTCTTGGTGCGCCCAGCAGGAATCGAACCTGCAACCCCCAGCTTAGAAGGCTGGTGCTCTATCCGATTGAGCTATGGGCGCAGTCTCTGTTAGGAGAAGTCTGGAGCTGTGTCATCTTCCCCAGTAGCTCGGTTGTTATCCACACACCAGCGAGGTAAGCCATACATAGCCTTCTGTGCTGGGTTGTCCTCATCCTCTACATCACCAGTACAGCCATCAGTAATACCACCTTCTACTACATCCTTCTGATACTTCTCTGGGATGGCTAGGATTTCTTTGATGTTAGCATACCCACCACGGTGTACAACCTGAACACTACAAGGTTTACCAAGTACAGAATCCCAGTCTGCTACCTGTCCCTCTTTAGCTGAAGAGGAGAAGACTTTAAATCGTTTAAGCTCATTGCCCATCTCTGTTAGTGTGCGAAGAATATTAAAACCATTAGTCCACATAAGCATTGGAGTAGTCTCTCCCTCATAGGTACGAGTCTGTCCTAGAATCTCAATACCTAGTGCTAGCTGCTGGATAGGTGGTCGGATACCCTCACCAAAGTCTTTCTCTCTCTTCTGCATACCTAAGTCTGCTACATAAACTAAACGACCTTCATACTCACCCTCTGGTAGTATATCGTTCTGGTCTGTACTCGCTGTTGCACCTGTTCTCTTGATAGCCATTCTCATTTCTCCTTGTTTAATTCAACTGTTATTGTAACACATTATACTATATAAAGCAAGCTAATGTATACCTGCGTAGTTCTTACCAAACTGTACATCTACATCTAAAACTCTATTCAAACTGAACTTGTTATTGACTTCTTGTACAGCTAGCTTAAAGTATTCCTTAACCTTCTCTTGCTGTCCTTGCTTGACCTCAGCAATGACCTCATCGTGGAACTGTCCTAGTATTCTGACACCACCTTTCTTTAGTTCCTTAACCCACATATCAAATAAGAATGTACCTGTCCCTTGGTTGAGGGTGCTGAACTTATCTTTGTCAGCCTTTAAGAAGTACCAAAACTTACTCACTGGGTTATACAACCATGACTTACCTTTAACAACCTTTACTACACTCTCCTCTGCAATAGCCTTGACACTCCAGTTACGTTCCCAATAGGCTTTGTGTAGTTTTCTAGCTTCCTTCTCACTCATACCTGCTTGCCTTGCGATAGTAGCTGCTCCAGCACCATAGGTAGAAGCATAGTTAGCTGTCTTAGCGTTGTATCTAATCTTATCTAGTGCTTCAGTCTTGCCCCCCTCTTTGTATTGGTTAGCTTGCTCTTGTGTCATCATGTTAGCTGCTACTGCAATGTCTAGGTGTGGGTCAAAGCCCTCTACCATCATCTCTTTTACATAGTCTGCATCATGATTCCACATGTAATGTTGCTTAGTCCTGTCCTCCAGACTACACATATCACTACCAACTAATTCATTTGTATCCTTTCTAACTGTTAGTAAACTTCTAATCTCCTCACCATAAGGCTTACGTAAGCTAGGGATATTAACACAGGTCTTATGTTTAAACCTGAGTGTGTTTGTAAGTCCTTGTACTCCTGCTACTACATAACCCTTTCTAGCTGACTCTAAGAACCCCTTGACAATCCCTATACGGTGTCCAAGTACTCCCAAGTCTGATAAACTAGATAACTCTGGGTGGTCTTTAATCATATTCTCAATAGAAGAACACAACAAACCACTACTGTTCTTAATCTGAGGTACTTGTCTATCATCAACGAAGTTATAAGTAGCTGGTATCCAACCTAAAGCGAACAGCCAATCCTTAATCTGCTTAGAGCTACTAGCATTAGGTGGTAAGTTCTTCTGGAATACCTGCACCTCTCCTTGATAATCAAACCCTAAATTCCTTTCTTCTACTAACTCCTTCCAACGTAACCCAACTACACTTAAAGTACCATCCATCTTAAATGGTTCTTTTGGTCTAACCTTCTTAGAGTACTTAGGAACTTCTGGCATGACAGAGTGTAGTGTATCTTTAGCAATGTCTTGTCTTTCTATCATCAAGGATAGTAACTCTTCTCCTTGTACCTCATTAAACTTCCACTTCTCTTCCTCTTGACCCTTAGCACAGGTCATCTTGAAGGTTAGGTATTCTACTAAGTCATTGTATTTACCATCATATAGAGCCTCTAGGTCTCCCTTCTGTAACTTCCAAAGCAAAGTATTTATTCTAACATCTTCCTTACATCGGTTTACGTACTCCTCTAAGGGTAGGTTTTCCCAATCATCAACCGTAGGTTTAGAGATACCGAAGTCCTCACCCCACACTGCTAGCCCATGCCTAGTTCTAGTTGGGTATAAGTACCAAGACAGTGCTAGAGTATCCACTAGCGTAGCCTTGATAGTTATATTAAGTAACCTCTCTAGTACAGGGATGTCGTATCGGATGATATTGTGACCAACTAAGGTTGACACTTTGTTTAGACAGTCTCTCATCTCTTGATAATCTGTAATAGCTACACCATCTATCACCATACAATGTATCTTTGTGGGGTTTAGACCATCTGTCTCAATATCAAATACACATTCCATACAACTCAATCCTCTGCTGAATAGTTATCTTGTAGTACTTCACCCATAACTTCTTTTAGGAATGGGAAGTCCTTAAATAAGAGTATAGCACACTTCTTGGCTATATCCCTATGTTCTTTCTGTGTTTCAATTCCACATCTTACTGTACAGTATGTAATCCAAGAGCGTAGTGAACCATTCATGTACATAGAAGTACTTGTAAGCCCTTCAGGTAGTAAAGCCCTTGCTTGCTCCTTAGCTACTCCACTGTTTAAGCTGTATAAGTATGCAGTTACCGCAACAGACCAGACATCTCGTTGCATACCTATAAAGTCCATACTATCTTCACCTTTGATACTGTTCTGCTTGTTCTCATTGTCTTGTAGCCTCATCTCCCTGAACTCTAGGTCTGGGCTGGCTTGACTATAGCGTTGGCTAAACTCTTGAAAGGAGAATGAACGGTGTCTTAGAATCTGTCTACCAATATCTCTAGTGGTAGTAACCTCCATCACAACATTAACCATCTCAAAGATACTGAAGTGCTTATGTTTAATACAATACTTTAACAACCCTCCACTTGTTTTAAAGTTCATTTGATTGTCAGGGTTGGACACTCTTGCACAGTAGCTCACTAATTCTGCCGCTGTCTCCATACCCTCAACCAAAGGTTTTGTGATACCTACTACCTTTACGTTCATGAAGCCTCCAACTCGTACTCTGCAAAGTTACACAACTCCTCAAACTTGTTTAGCATTGACTTCCTCTTAGTCTCTATATTATAACCCCTCTCACGTAGTAGGAAGATAACTGCACTCAACCTATAGATTCCTAACTCCTTCCAAGCATCCAATGGGTTAATACTTCCGTTGGTTCTAAGATAGTCTAATAGTCTTTCCTCTTGGTTCACTAACATTTTAATACCCCTTAACTTCTAAATAAGTAATTGTTCTCTCATCAAAGTATACATCACAACTGTACCCTTGTCCAAAATCTCTATCAAATAACATTCTAAACTCGCTCATATTCTTACGTGCTGGCTCACAATCCTCTGTCCTGTCCCTACTAATACCATGACCATAGTGTGCCCACTTCTCCATCGCTCTACTACCTGTAAACTCTGAACTTAGTACCTTACCACCTGCCTCATGTGGCTTAGAGGTCTTAGGCTTAGGGTTAACATGACTGTAGCAAAAGATTGTGATTGGATATTTCATCACCAAGTCTGCCATGTCAGTCATAATCTCATTAAGCTTATCATTAGCCTCACTACTAGCATACCTACTAATCAATGCTGTCAATGGGTCAATGATAAAGATATTGATGTCATCAAGTAGGTGCATCTCTTCAATAGCTATACGTATATCATTCCAATCACGACTAGCTAATCTATCGTAGAACCTTACCTTACCATTCATATCTGTTAGAGTCTTACGTAAGTCTTCTATCTCGTATGCAATGTCAGGTCTACTGTAATCAATCTTATCATGCTTACCTGCTAACTTCTTAGCTGTCTTAGCTGGTGCATTCTCAAGGTCAAACATACCTACCTTAGTGTTCTCTTTGTAAATCAAGTGCTCTACTAGCTGATGTTGGTGGTCTGTCTTACCAATCTTAGGAGCAGCCCCAACTATATGTATATTATGAGGTCTGATACCAAAGCAAGCTCTAGTAACTGTATCCCAAGGGAAACTAATACCCATCTCAGGTTTGATTAAAGCCTTGTCAATGAAGTCTAATACATCTAACACCTCCCCTTGACGGATTGTCTTACCATCCCACACTACCTTTTGATATAGCTCCTGTGTCCTGTTAGCCTCCAACATGGCGTTAGCATCCTTAAGAGGTAACTCTGCCACCTTGAAGGTGTGAAATGTCTTTAGAATGTCTTTAACAGCCTTCTTACCAGCATCATCGTTGTCTAATACTAATACTACTTCACTGTAACCCTCTACAAACTCCCTGTTATTAAGAATATCCTTAACTGCTGAAGTAACTCCCCGTGTTAATGATACAACACTAGGTTTAAATGATTTATACTTAGGGTCAGTGTGTATAACGATAGCTTGGTATAAAGCCATAGCATCACAAGCACCCTCAGTAATAAACAACTTCTTACCTCCATTACGTTTAGCTAGGGCTGTACCAAATAACTCTACATCACCCTTTCTATCACCTACACTACGAAAACCCTTATCTAATACAGTACGTTCTTCGTACCCTGTTATTAATCCCTCTTTAGTAGTAGGATAGTAGTGCTTAACAATCGTACTACCATCACTCTTACTGAAGCCAACTTTAACATTAAAGAGGTCTACAACCTGCTTTTTAATACCCCTGAACCCATCACTGGGTAATCTCCCTATATCTTCTACTGTAATATAGTCCTCAGATGCACGTAGTGGCTCTGTAACAGACTTTCTACCCTCTACCATACCTACCCCCTCACTTACCTCTTTAAAAACGCTTAGACAAGCAAAACAGAACGCATCTAAACTACCATCATCTTGCTGGAATATCTGCTTACCATCTGAACTGTCACACTCAGAACAAGAAGTCTTATATAGTGGAGTACCTTTATTCATTGGATTGCCGTAGTGGTTTTAATATTAACAACTAAATCATTCATATCAAGAACCTCCCCATTTATATATAAAGATACCTCATGTGTGTGACCATCTTGCACTAATGATTCTATGATGAGGTGGAATATCTCACTACCTGAGAACTCGTTAGATTGTACAGAGGCATATGGTTTGCTTTCCTCCTCTACTGTAACCCCATAGTAATCATCAAAATCATCATAGTCTTTAGCCACTGTGATACCCTAACTCCCTTACTAAGTCTGAAATAACACAGCGTTGGTCAAAAGTATAAGAATTAACTGTTTCCATATCCTCCTTGAATCCTTGTAATACTTCTAACGTAGTAAGGAAGTCCTTTTCCGTAGTAATGTCAATCTGTACTGTCTTAAACCCTGTAGTTAGAACCCTTGAATTAATCATAACTTGATACTCTCCTCTTTATGTATGTAATGTAAACGATAAGTAAAATACAACTCCTAAAACTACTATAGTATATACTACCCTTAATAACATTAATTTAAATCTTTGTATTTTATCTTTTATTCTCTTTTTCTTTTCAACCCCTGTAACATTCTTCGATTGTATCATGTAAAACTCCCAAAGTCAACTAAATCGTTATATTTATTTACTTCGTCTAACCAATGTTCAAACTCTTCTAGTTCTGCAGAAGCTAGGTCATTGATATCATCTTGGTAATCTTCATCGTTATAATCTATCTCTAAGTTATTCATTGCCATCATCTCCCCAAATTAAAGTATATATTACCACTAACAGCACTATAAAAGAAACTGCTAGTGTCATAAAAAGATATAATTCTTTCATAATGTGACCTCCCTTTTACTCTCTTCAACGCGCGAGAGAATGGTGTACCCTTTATTTTCGTATCTTTGTTTAACTTCAGCCTCCGTACTGCAAAAGCAAGTAGTAGTATACCAACCCCACTTTCTAAGCGTCCACACCCACTCAAACACCTGTTCCGCAAATAGGTCTAACTCATATTCTCTATCAGGGAAATACCTACCATCTGCTTCAAAGGAAGCCACCTCACCCTTAACAACTCCATAAAGTGATTGCTCGCCATTCTCATTGAGCCTATCAAACTCCACCAACTGCGTAACCTCTTGCCCGTCCCTTGTTACTGCCTCTGTCATACCTCTTCTATACGGTTTCATCATCTTGTTTCCCCTCCCGCACTGGTTCAGCAGGTTTTACTCTCCAGTTCCAATCTGGATTTGAGAGGGGGTTAAAATCCTCAAGGTCATTTGAATCCGCGTCATGCCATCCGCCAGCGTCCTGAAATTCCACAGGCATACCTTGCCCAATAGCCGTTAATAAGGT
>TARA_R110000765_G_scaffold110854_1_pt1 | contig 22970 bp, 32 predicted proteins | sample TARA_R110000765 | Tara Oceans TARA_R110000765 (sample SAMEA4398168) | marine metagenome | biome: Polar Biome; feature: [MES] marine water layer (ENVO:01000295) within the mesopelagic zone...; material: water (ENVO:00002006), including particulate matter (ENVO:01000060) such... | reverse complement strand
GTAAGTTTATTTTACATAACGTCTTCGGCATACTCACATGCAATTCTATGGCACAACAAGACGAGTCCTATCCTAGCCTGCTCTTCACTCACAGATAAGGTCTCTGTTCCCTGCTCAACACAAATTGTTGTTCCTCCACGTCCATCAGGATACTTGCTGAGTTGCCCCATAGCTCTCTCACAATCCCTAAGACTATTGAGTGTGTTCTCAAAACGGCAGTAAGACATATTTGACATGGTAATATCCTCTCTGGTTAAACTGAAGCTATCCTAAATTACCCACCTTACTGTGTACACATCTATCTTACATTATACTTAAAATAAACTTACACTATCATATGTACATAGTCAGTTAGCCAACATACAATGCTCTTGTTCAACCAACAGAGAGGATACTATCGTGGAAAAATATATCTGCCTTGCTCTTCTAGCACTCATACTCAGCCCCCTTCCCGGGGCCTTCATAGCACGTGGCGCAATTCTCATCCCGCTCTTCGTCTGGACTGGAATAGCAGACATCAACACCCTAGTCCCTTTCATCTTCCCATATGGCGGCAACCAATAGGAGAATACAGTGTCAGATGCCTATCTAGTTACCTTCCGCAAGCCGGAAAATAAGCAGACCACTTGGATACTCAGAGACAACCCAGCTTCAAGAGACTCAGGTTATTATGTGAGGCTTAGACAAACTGGACAACCAGTTTCTACCCACACAACCTGCACACTGCGAGGACACACCTTGCCATTAGAGCAGGTACAGCAGGTCTCGCTATCTAAGGAGGACGTCATCAACTCGACTCCGCTCGTCTATAACGAAAAGATTGTGTGCTTAGAGACTGAGAGTGGTATCAGAATTAATGACGGACTTTCCGCTTAGCCCAACTCGCTAACGCACCACTGGCCGGGGTGATGGTTTTGTCATCTCGAATATGCTTAGCTATCATACCCTTGCCGACTGGCGCAAACCACGTGTTCCACTCTTTAGGGTTGTCTCCCAATACTGTACCACCAACTTCTTTCTTCAACCTTAGGCCGGCCAGTATTCTCTCATCAACCGTACCCCGGGCTATGAGGTCAACATACGTGACTGAATGCTTCAATCCAATACGGTGGCACCTATCCTCAGACTGTACCCTGTGTTCCAGATTATGGCTGTTGCTATAGTACACGGCCCACTCAGCCTTAGTTAGTGTCAGTCCCATCCCAGCCACATGAGGATTTCCCACAAAGAACCTAACCTCTCCGGCTTGAAACTTCTTCCGTGCAATCTCTCGATCTTCCTTAGATGTTGCTCCCCAATACTCAACCACTGAGTCATCTCCATAGTCTTCTTTGAGGTTTATCACAAGTGTCTTAAGATCATGGCGGTACCCTGCCCAAATGATGCCAGCACTATCATTAGAGTCAATCCACTCCTTCAACGCTCCATATCTATTCGAAGGCAGATCAATAATATCCCCAGGCTCTCCCTCATCATTGTCAACAACGGTGTGTCCACAGACTATCTGATGCAACCGAGTACTCCTAGTCATTGCATCAATCGCCGTCACAATCTCCCCCGAGGCCACCTCAGCTTGGAACTTAGCAGCCAGTGTGTTATACATTTGCACTTGCTCTGGTGTCAGTTCTACAGATCGAGATTCATATACCTTTAGAGGCAAATCTAAACACTCACTCTTCAGCACCCTATATGTGAACTCATCCGTGATCTTGGTCAGCACATCAATATTCTTAAACCCAACCACCTTCTTGAATGCTCTAGGACCAAATGTCACTGTCTCCTTAATCACGTGTGCTGCCTCAAAGGCCCTGAACGATCCATACGGCAGCAAGCCTCTCCCTAAGAACAGACACTGACCCCAAAGATCAACCGGCGACTTAGGTACTGGAAAGCCACTCAGTATTCTACGCATTCGTGCCAAGGGACTGATTTGCACTACATTCTTAGTCCTAGCAGACTTGTGATACTTAATAGTTGTCGACTCATCAACTACCAAAAGGCTTTGGTTAGCCTCAAGGTACAGCTCCAAATATTCCACAGCCGACATCTTAGCAACGTCAGGCACACCAATATTTTTCTTAACATTCTTTTTCTTGACCGACAGCGTTTCTACATTGATCAACAAAACTCGTGGTACAACGGCAGTCGTTGTCAAGTGTCTCGCTAGTACTGCATTATCCGCCTTAAGTCTGTATGAGCTCCAGATCACCAGATCAACACCCTCAACTCCTCCTTCCAAATGTAGCTCAATCTCATCCTTCCAGTTCAAATACACCCCCTTGGGTGCTACTACAACCAAGGAACTTACCTTACCCCCGTACTCTCTACAAAACTCGGCAAGAGTCACCCAACACTTGCCGGTGCCTTGCTCCATAAACATCCCAAACTGGTTCCTACCCACACTTCTCTCTAGTGCAGTCAGCTGGTGGGCATACCCCGTAGTAGCCATATTCATAAGTATACTCCAATCATTATTCAGTCTATATTATCATTTCTTGAGCCCACTGACCACAAAAAGGTTAGCTGGGCTCAAGTAGTTTTCCAGAATAGCTCATATGTTAAGCTATTTTGGCATGCGGACAGGGTAACCTCTTGTTTATAAACAAGTTGTCCGCGAGGTCCGAGAGTTGTTAACCAATAACTCTTCTCACGGACACCTCTTTATCCTTTACTTTCAAATACATGCGGCATTTATGTCTGCCTGTCCCACCACCCTATTAGAATTGCCTCGAGGGTCTCCCAGAACTCAAAGGTTAATACGGCCTCTTTCTCGCGAGGTGCAAAGTCCATTCCCCTTTATACTTTATCCCCAAAAGCGCGGACACCACGGACATCTTACTTCTCTCTCTCTCTTTATATATATATATTATATAGTTAAGTATAAAATAAGCTGTCCGCGACCTGTCTAAAACATTTGTACATGTCTAAAACTAGTGAACCCCTAAGCACATTATATATTAGTGTCAATAGCTTAAGTGTTCACTAAACTCAGACACATCCCTTGAACACTATCAAAAGACTCTCGTGTTGGCATCATAGATAACAGCGTGTCCACTTGTACTTGTGAACGTTTTAGCCCACATTCGGCATAATGGTGTACACAGTGCTTGAATACGTGGTAGCATATGGCGTTAACCCCAAATAAAATACTGAGCACAATCCAATAAAACCACACCAACAAATAGAGGATAAGAACATGGAAATACGCCCAGTAGAGGCAGGAACCTTGCCCGAGCATTTAAAAAAGCGCAAAGGTCGTAGTTCAAAATACCCGTTTAAAGATCTAAAAAATATTGGAGATAGTTTTATTGTAGATACGATACAGCCAGGTGACTTTGACAGAATGTTCAATCGCCTGTACTCAGCTGCTAATATGTCTCGCAAAAGAGGGATCATCGATTTCCGCATCAGGGTTGAAAAAGGTATTGGTTGGCTCAAAGTCTGGCGGGTGTAAAGAGGGGGCTCTAAGCCCCCCTCCACTTGCCTCCGTTTATTTACTCTTTGTGCACAGTCAAATCGCCAGTGTGCCGGTCTACACTAACCTTGATCTTGTTAGCTTGATTAGTTTTCACCCAAGAGTTACTTTTCACATGGAAGAAGAACTTCTCATTGATGAGTATTGCCTGAAGAACCTCAGGTATTTGGTTGTCACCAATAGCATCTATGTAGAAATTATTTGCGTCAGTGAGCGTAATTGCATTTAAAGGCCCAGGCACCTTAGCTCCTACTGGTGTTGCATTAACCTTTTTTGGTTTATAAGTAGTAGCATCTTTCTGCACTTTATCGGCCTGCCCTTTATACTTAGCCATAATATTTTCCTTCTCATCGCCGAACTATTTGTTGATCAATGAGTTGACTGCCGGCTTAGCCCACTCAATATTTTCGTACTCAGAGTCTCCCAGCACAACTTCTGTGTTTGGATACCACCGACTAGGTTGATTGCCGTCCATTCTCCAGTACCATGGGGCAGAGGAGCCCGTAGAGCACAACACCGTAGTCCTGGTATCACTACCGGCTGCAACATGAGCAGTGGTACTAGGGGTGGTGATTACATGGCTTAAACGTGACACTAAACTATGAAGCTGTGAGACGTCTCCAGGCACGCATTCATAAACCTTTATGTCAATAGCATCTACCTCAGGCCTGTCCATAGGATGGAGGGCATACAAAGTATATCCCCTGTTCTTAAATTCTTTCATCAAGGGAAGTAGGTCTTCCATCCTGGCTCTCTTTCTAGGATTGCCTCCTCTGTGTCCCTTCCAGGAAAAGCCAACAGTTAGAGGCTTAAGAGAGACGTTATTTAAATAAGAGTTCAAAGCAGTAGCAGTCTCAGTAGTCTCATAAGATGTATGGCTCCAAGGACTGCTGCCAGGTAGTGGAAGTGTTAGGCTGGCATTGTAGCTTCGGCAGAGGTCAACAACTGATGCTTGGTAAGTACAGGCCTGGAATAATTCAGCTCTTTGGTTGAGGGTGTGGAGTGTAGGTCCGTCCGAAAGGTTAATGAGGTCATGGATCATGGGGCCCCCAGAAAGGTCCGAAGTTATAGTAGAGGCCCTGACTGTAACGCTCATCGGTAAGTTGGCCCGGATGAGTGGTTCTATTTTGGGGTCTACTTCGATAATCCACTGGCCGCCGGCTGTAGTAAAGAACTCCTGGTTATGTGCAAAAGGTGATAGGTATAGAAGCTGGTCGCCGATGCCCTGTTCAGGGGTGATGAAGATGGTCTCGGCATCCTCAAGAGGTTGTCCCTTCCACCGAGGGCCTCCGCCGATAGCTAAAGGAGAATGGCCACCGACTGCAGAGAACCGCCTCGCCTCATAGTTGTCCCACCCGTTTGTAAAGTTACCCATAGAGAGTTGGCAGAGGCCTAGGAGGACTTGACAATCATCAGCCTCTGAGTTGATACCGTTTGGAGGCCGCGCATCAGCTCCTGATTTGTAGTGGGCGGCAGCACCCACGAGGTCTCCCTCATCCCGGGCTATTATACCCGTCCGCCGGTGGTACCGGCTAACGGCTTGATAATCCAGGAGCTGGGTGTGTGTTTCTTCTTTCAATAAGTTTTTCACTGGTATCCTCTCTTTTATGGCAGGGCTCTGGCCCTGGTGGGAAAAGTGGTTATTCTTTGTTTTCGCAGGAATATATCTCCGATTGCCGCTTTATATCTTCCGGCCACTTAGTAGTGGTAAAGCTCTTCTCGTGCACGATGATGTGATCTGTAGGCAACACAGCAAAACGACCGTTTTCCAGCTGGATGAACGTAAACTCTTTGGCCTGGCTTGGCTCGCGTGAATATCCGTCCCCAATCGGAGCTGCCGTGCATAAGTACTGACCGACGTCACCTTTGCGAGTTTCCACATCTGTGGAGGCAAGGTATTTGTACTCGAGCAAAGTGTACTGCGGGCCGTAGCAATCCCAAACTTGAGCGTCTTTTGGACTCCACTCTAATTTCGGATTAGTGCCCCAGGCCAACTTGTGGATTGGGACGTCTCTATATATTGCGCCGCACTCAAGAAGCACGTTACATCCCCACAGCCGTCCGTGCACCGAGTTAAGGCCAAACCAAACGCAATCCTCAAACCCCGTCCTTGCCAGCCGTGTATGTGCTCTATCAACTTGACAGTAGACGTGGTGAGGAAGGTCACCCGCTTGAGAAAATATCATAGGATGTTAGCCATCAAGCTCTTTTCGATTTTGCGCCTGAGCACTTCCAGCGTTTGCGGCTCAAATTATTAGGTGTGTTGGGATCACTTTGCTTGGATTTGCTCAAGCCCTTTTTTATACCCTGGCTTCGAGCACAATAAGAATCTCCCTTTGGCGTTCCCGGCTTCACTCTTGGACCACCCCCCTTAGCTTTACCTGCCTGACCGTAACTGACCCTCTTGCCAGATGGGGTGATCTTAACGCGGGACTTTCCTTTGCTTGGTTTGGCCATTGGGTTTCCTATACTTGACACAACTGATATGATTAGTTTATCATATTCTTGTTTATCTTGGAACTGGCTTTTATACGAGGAGCCCTTGCATCACCATTAGCCTGAGCCTCCCGGTACTTCTTCATGTTAGCTTTGTTGTAGTTCTTTTTGTCAAGTCGTGCTGCATGCTCAGTTCGTTCTCCCATAGCGTTGAGAGCACCCTCATCCGTGACTACGGGGAGCAGTTTTCTTGAGCTGCCGAACTGAGACAGGCGAAACTGTATTGTGTCTCCTTCAGATAGATATGTAGAAATGACAGAGAGTACCGTTAGAGCTTCGTTGTTCTTTTTTGTGATGGGGAATGACTCCTCAACTGCTACATCTTCTCTATCGGCCCTAAAAGTAGAGCTGATCACTGTATTTCGGCAATCTATAGTTATTGAGAACGAAACGAAATGACACTGCTTGGCGAGTTCGAATGCCAGGCCTAGGTTAGTGGACCAAGTAGGGACATCGTCCTGCCTGGGTGTAGTAGAACCGGTATCATCGGGGAAGTGCCTCGCTTGGTACTGGCCTGTGATAGGGTTCTCGAGGAAGCCGACATACCGGGTCCGGTGAAGGAGGCACCAGAGCTTGGCGTCGATCTCGCAGGAGCCTTTCTTTGCACGAGATATCAGGGCCGCTAGATCAGCAGCCCTCTTGCGGTAGTTGGTGGGGTATTTTGGCTTAGCCAAGTTCTGCTTCCTGCCTCAGGAGGTCCTTGATAGCCAAGGCCCTGGTTACACCCCACCCCATGATATCACCTTTCTCGTAGTCATCAAACTTAGCCGACCAGTCAAAGGTTCTAATAGGAATAGGAGGCCGGACGTAGTTAACCTCTATCTCGCGCGCGCCTTTTTCCTGGGTCATACCCGTTTTCCTTCTGTGAACTGTGATTGCAACTCTTGGTGTTGTGCAAACATCTTCTCAGCTATCTCCTTAGGGCCTGACAGCCGATCAGGCTTACCGTTAATCACAAACATGATAGCAGATATCTTGGCTGTTTCTCTAAGGAGCTGGCCCATGGCACTCTTCGCACCCAGCCTAAACTTGTCGGCCTTTTCCATGTAGGCATAGATAAACTCAGTATGGTCCTTGTCCCAACAAGACAGTACCACGCGGCTCTTGTCAGGACGGAGCTCGAGCGGCAGAGGAGTAGGTGTCTTCTGAGTCTGCAGCCAGATACACTCGAATTCGGTGCAGGACTTCGGCTTGGTATCATAAATGCCACACCCGCCTGGGTTAGAGCAGTGCTTACACCACTTGAGGGCAGGCTTTTCTATTTCAGGGACAGCAAGTAGTTTGCAACACATAGTGCAGTCGCCGCACGTTAATGGTAGAGGCATTATGAACTTCCTAACAGTCGGCCAGCAGGCACAGCAGTATGGCCAAGTTGTTGATTGAGGTTAACGCGCAGAGCTGCATCTTTTCCAGCCATAACTGCATATGTACTAGTGGTTCGGCCTCTAACGTTTTTGATGTTCATATCGCTAAGCGAGGCATTGATAGCTCTGTTGGCGGTATCGTAGGCATCTTGAAGAGCCGGCAGGTTACGGCCGTCAGAGGTAATCGTAGGCTTGGCTTTACGCTTCTCTGCAAGAGCTGTGCAGCGGCGGAGTAGACCAATGCCCATACCGATTTTGAAGCGCCACTTATACATGGCCATCGACTTTTCGGTAGTAGCTGCTTTAAACTTGTGGTAGTCTTTCTTCGTCTCTTCACGGCAGATACGCTTAACAGCGCTTACAAGATAATCACCAAGAAGACCGGCTGCTAGCACGTTGATAGGTGAACCAACGATCATGTGTCTAATGCCACCACTGCCGCCGACATTTATAAGATACTTGCAGAAGTTTAAGTCAGCAGCACCTTTATAAAGCCATGACTGCCACTTCTTATCATTTTTGTTGCATGTGCGGTCATTATTCTGCTCAATGGAGTCAACAGCTTCTTTTTCGCTGATTTCACCCATGGAGAGATTATGAAGAGCGAGCAGCTCGCTGACTTTAGCAGCGGCTGATGTAGCTTCTGCCTCGGTGGCGCCGGCATTTTCAGATAGCTTGAGTAATTTCTGGATTTTTTCAATAACGGAATTAGATACGTCTGACATGATCTTTTCCTCTCTAATAACAATAAGAGAATCTTATTTTACGTCTGCAAGTTTGTACACAAAAATGTAACTTATTCTAGTTTTATTTAAAAGCCATCTCCTACATGCATATCACTCGCATCAGCTTAAGGTGGTGGATGCCTGAGTAGTTGCACGACCTCTTTGAGTAGCTTATTTTGTATCTTCATCTGTTTGTGCAGTTGAATAACAGCGATGGCGTTGACAGGGTCAGGTGTTCCCATAGGCTGCCCTGATGCCGCATTCTGGATGAGGAGCAATTCTAATGCCTCAAGTATTTCTTCAGGTGTAGCTATTTTCTGACCCGGTGGTGGTTTACGTCCTATGATAGGAATTCCATTAGACATCGGTGGTAAAGTCATATTGTTTCTCCCTAGCGAAAAACTTACCTTCATACTCGTCGTCCGTATGTAGTGTGCTTTGTTTGGGTTGGTCCGGTATTATTGCTTGGGTATTAGAATTTGGCTGAAGTATCATCTGCCAGTCGGTAGCGTCAAGGTCTGATTGACTAACGACCCACGGGATAATGTCACCATCAGCCGTTTTCATATCGTAGCGCGTGCGGTAGTTGATTTCAGTTCCTTCAGGGAAGATACCTAGAAGAGGAGCCTGATTAACAATAAAGGTTGATCCAGGTACTTTAAAGATAAACATATCTTTACAGTTCCAGCTTCTGCGCTGAACGAGTTGTCCGTCCTTAAGGCATTGAAAAGCCCAACCAAAGTTATCTAGCATCTTGGTCTCCTTTCTAGAATGGTATTAAGTCTGTGGTATCTTCAGCTTCAGCTTCAGTCTCCGATGGATGAGCGGCATGCTCCCAATCTGAAGGTTGTCTAAGTAGCTCATCCATTCTGTTTCGGCAGTCTTCGAGACTGGGTAATGTATAACCCCAGGGCCTGGTGTTGTCAGCTGATTTTGATAACCGCTTCCGTGTCCAGTTCCCTCTTATCATGCCGCCAATAATCCTGATCAGGTCTGTCTGGCTCATGAGTCTGTTGAGGTTAATCTTACGAGCCCACTCAATATAGGCACCGTGTAGATCAGTAGCTGTGATAACGTTGTCCCAAGGCTTGTGCTGCACAATCTCTCCATCTAGCAAACATTCATACCACCACTTCTCGTGCGGCTGCATCGAAGAGAGCTTCTGCTCTAGAAGAGCAGACGTCTTAGGAACATTGAAGATATTAAAGTTGGAAACGTCGTAGGCTAAGAGGTCGTGCAGGAAAGCCGAATAGCCCTGTCCGTCCTGTTCTTCCATCTGCGTAATTATCTTTTTAAAGTATACGGTGTCTTGCATATGTGTATCGGGTACGTCGTACACAGCAAATCGCCGTTCCTCCATTCCAGCAGGGACAACCCACGCGTTGTTTGAGGCGACAAGGAGTTTAACCCTGTTTTTCTCCTGAACAACGTCCTTTCCCTTTCCTTCAATAGGGAGTGTAGACTCGGTAATAAGAGTCTTGAGGACAGACTCTCCTTGCTTGTCACCAGCCCAAAATGCTTCATCGGCAAATAGCACGAGGCAATCGCGGAGGTGAGAATTGAAATTCCCGGTGACGTGTTTGGCTTGAGACACTTGGAGATAGTGTTGTCCAAAAAGGTTGCCGTAAGCGTTAACAAGTGTTCCTTTGCCAGCGCCTCGCTTACCCCTGAGGACTACTGCAACCTGTCCTGGACTGTCGAGAAACTGAACTTGCCTTGCCATCCATCCGATAAGGTAACCGTAGAGTTCGTCCTGTTGCTTACAGACAACGTCGAAGATGTGCTCTCTAAGCCGGCTCCAGTCACCTGGCTCTGGTTCGTATGCCCATCCTCGCCAGAGGTTGTAATCCCGCTCGTCAGCTCCTGTGGGGCTGAATACAACGTGCTCATACTGTCTCCTTTGAGGTGACTCCAGCCACCACTCTCCGAGCTGCTTAGGTTGTGCACCAGCTCCTGAGTTTACAGACCTATTCATGTGAAAGTTACGGAAGTCAGTAAATGACATCCTAACCCTCATCTCTCTGTTAAGAACTACATCATGCTTTTCTTCAAAGATAACTGTTTTGCCTGCATCTTTGACAACTAGATATTTGCTGTTCAGAGTCTTAACTGCTTCAATTGGATCAAGAAGATCTTGGTGCCACTTAGACAGAGGATCTGCTTCGTCTAATTCAGCCGCAGCGTCAATAAGCTCTTTGACCTTTGCAAGGTCTGCTTTTTGATGGACGTCATTAAAATCGGTCTTTTTCATCCCGTCGTATTCATCTGGGAGTGCAACCTTGACTTTAATATCTCGCTGCCTAAGTGACCTTACTGCTCTCCAAAGATACTTGTCTGCTTTACTGTTCGGAGGATCTCTGTCTCTCGCCACAACGCAGGACATTCCAGAACCAAGCGGGAATTTGTCAAGATTGGCAAGCCCAAGAGTGCAAACCACCTGGTAGCCAGTAGCAAGCCAAATAGATAAACCGGTCTCATACCCTTCGGCGAGTACCAATGGGTCGGTGCCAGGGAGCATAACACCTCCGCCTTTGCGAAGGCCGTTGATCCGTCTTGATGGGTCGACCTTGGCCTTAGCTCCTGAAGCGGTAATGTATAAACGCTGGACTCCCTGAAGACGTCCCTGCCAGTCATAAATAGGGTTGATGAGGGCATGGACATCCTCCGTTTTTGTAGAACCTTTTTCGAACCAGTATGCACCAGAGCCAGGTGGTATCTTGTCAATACCTCTGGACTTTAGATATACTTCGGCAGGAGTTCCCTCAATAGGAACCCCGCTGTCCCATAATAGCTGAGCTGCCTTAATCTTGGTGCCGCCTTTTGAAGAAGACTCTTCTTTGAAGAGGCCTTTAACACCTAGCTCTTCGATAGCGGACAAAACTTCTACTCTCTTGCAACCGGCATAGCACTTAACTCCTAGTGCTTTTTCCTTGTCTTGCCAAATTGCAAGGCTCTTACGATTATCCCCGTGTGCTGGGCAGTGTCCTACCCAGGAAGCTCCATTCTTTTCTGCTTTAACCGCGGCTAATGCTTGTTTAAACGTCGTATCTGAAATAGGCGTCGCCATGCCTGCACCCTTTTCTCGAGAAGAACCTGGGGCTACGACTAGCCCCAGGCTTACACTAATTCATCCGTATTAGACGATCGTGTTATCTTCCTCTTCGACAGGACCGGCAAGTTTAGCCTGAGGAGCCGCGAGCCCTGTAAAGCCCGCCACAATAGTCTCAGCGAAGTCTTCAGCCTGCTCGAGCAAGGCCTCAGTCTCCACTAGGCCGTGGTCGAAGATCTCCCAGCCATGCCAGTGATACTGGTCTTTAGACTGAGGAGAAGTTATGAGTTGATAAATGACACCAAAGGTAGGTGGAACGAACCGAGTGCCGTCTTCTAGTTCTACTTTTCTACCGGCCATCATGCTGTTCCACCGGCGAGAAGTTTTAAGTTGTGAGCCTTGCATGCTAATGATCTTGGTTTCACCGAGACCACCATCTACATCAACCTGCAGTATGTAGTGGTTATTTGCATCGACAAGGCAGTGGCCATTAGGTAAGATCATTTTACCGTTGTCGTTGAGCTGTGCCTCTGCTTTAATATCAGACGATGCAGGATGTTCCCCACAGAAGCCGCTGTTAGGCTCAGCTGACTCAAATTCGAGTGTCACACTGCGGAAACCGCATGGGATAACAAGAACTCCCTCGTCACTGGGAAAGAGCCTTTTTGTAACTGTATCAAGGATCATGCCTGGCTCAGCACCATCCACATAATCATCAGATGCTTTGATACAAGACGAAGAGCTCTTATCTAGGATTTTAAGGAATGGAATGGCATAATCGCCAGAGCCCATGCCTTCGAACCCTTTTCTTTCGTTCGCTGCTTCAAACATCCGAGCGGCAATTGCCGACGGTACAACATCACCTTGAGTTTCTTTAGCTTTTACAGATTTTTTAGCCATAGTGGTATCTCCAATTCTATATTTATGATTAAGGCCGTTTTATTTTTGCTTTCCGACCAACGAAAGCACCGAAGAGTTCGAGAGGAACCTTACTTCCACCTTCAATTTGCTCTTTAACAAAAGCCTTTAGGGTTGAGGCATGGACACCTTCTTTCTCTGAGAAGTGGGATTTGTTTTTGAGCAGAGTCCCTCTAAATTTATCTGCCTTATCTCCTTCACCTTGTCCAAAGTCCACACCAAATTGATTTTTTATAAGAGAACCAAACTGGTGGTTACGTAACCAAGTGTGGGCTTTTTCTTTGTTATCTGCGCTGATAGATGCAGAGTAGAAGGATTTGATGGCGAGCTTAGCACCAGACGTCATAGTGAAGTCTTCTATGCCTATAGCTGTCATCGCATCTGGAAGTAGTTTAGTGGCTACTTCTTCCAGAAGTCTTTTCTTTTCTTTAAGTTCGGCTTCAAGGCCCTCGATTGTATCTTCGAGAGATAACTGCTTTTCAGCCAGAATAGCAATTTCACCTAACGCAGAGTTGTTAGTGAGTTTGGTACCGCTATCACGCTGTCGCTTAGAAATTGCTTGAAGGCGTTCTTTGGAAACGGCCGCTGACTTAGAAGTCATTGAGTCCTCTCTTTCCCGTTAGCGCTGGCGAGGCCAAACCAGCAAATGCAGACCTCATGGGGCTGACTACCATAAATCAATGAGTATAGAGACGTAAACACTTTTTTGTCTATCATATTTCAACACCCGAATACGGCCCTGTAGCTTCTTTGCGGCAATGGCTACTGCTGCAGAGAGCATTACTGGATCACCTATAAGTAGAATATGGTCATCACCAGTAATATTCTCGAGGCCGTCCCTGATGGACTCCATTGCGGCTTCTGAATTGCGATATACATCTCCTCCGGCATTGAGAAAATGAATGTCTCCAAACCTCTCAGCATCAGAGATATCGAGCTTGAAGGGTTTTTGAGGAACATATACAGAGGCCATAAGCTATCCTACGATTAAGAATTGAAGTGAGTTAGCAAGATCTTGCTTCTTCGGATACGGCAGTGCTTCAAGAGTCTTTCTATTAGATTTGAGTCGTATTTGGTAAAGAACTGGATCGTCTTTTTCGGAGCGAAGTAGGCCTAGATTAGTAACACCCTTCCTGAGGCGTTTATATGCCCAAGCGACTTGACTACCCTCAAGGTCGTCAATAGGATTTTTGTGGTGTCCGATCTTGAATTCCACCCAAGCAGAACCTAAACCTGGGAAGTTAACCACCGTATCAAACGTACCAGAAGCAATGGCGTTCTCGATGCGGATCCAATCAAACATACGAAGAGCTCCGCTCGTCTTTTGATAAAACTGTGACTCAGGACCGTTCATTTGTTATCTATTATCCACCAGTACCATAGCAAGACTATACTCACACCAGCCGCAGATCCTAACCAGATCAATAGATCGTGTAAAGCAAAATTGAGCAACTCAGGTCCTTCTATCATAATGTCACTACCTTCTTTTTATTATCGATGAGCCAGTAATATACGTCACGACACATGAGAGTGTCAGCGGCTGCTGTATGGGCGTCCTTGAGTTCTACACCCAGCAAAATACTGGCGGCCTCTGCAAGTTTAGGCCACTTGAAACCGCGAGGACTTGCTATCTTGCATAAGTCAGTGGTTGACCTCATTGTGCAGGCAACATCTCTTTCTGCGAAGACCTTGTCTACAGCAGGCCTGCCTTTAATCTTATGACCCATGATCTGCATGACGCGCTTATCAAAAGAAGAGTTGTGCCCGACAATGGTTTTAGCCATAGCGAAGAGCCCGCACGCATGCTTTATTACATATTTAGCGTTGCTTCCGTACTGTTTGGCCATGTCTGTACTAATGCCGTGGATGTTTGAGGCTTCCTGCGGGATTTCCCATTCTTCAGGCCTTACCTGAGTGTGATATGTTGCTACAGTTTTTCTGTTTTCATCATCAAGAACTATGTACAACTCGACTAAGTATGGTTGGTCGGGGTGGTCGTTATGCTCCTTAAATTTAAGCAAGCCAGTTGTCTCAGTGTCAAAGAAAGCAATCACAAACAATCTCCCCAGTTTTGTCCAACCTTAACGTCAACGAATGTCGGCACCTTGAGCGGAACAGCTTCAATCATAATGTCAGATAGTAACTTAAGTTCTTTTTCGTCTTTACGAGAACCCGAGAGCTCATCGTGCACTGGCAGCTGTGGTATAATACCTGCACCATACGCTAAAACCATAGCCTTCTTCGTCTGGTGGCTTGAACTTCCCTGTATTTGTCTGTTGAGGGCTTTATGTGCAAATGCTCTCTTTAGCTTTTGTCCAGGCCATTCCTTTTCAGCTTCCTCTAGAACCTTTGGGGTTGCGTACTCATCCCAATTCTTTTTCTCTGGTTCCCAAAACGGGAAGCGGCAACGGCGCCCACCCATTAACACGAGGTAGCCTCTGCTCTCGGCCCGTTCTGACATCTTCTCCTGGAGGCTCTTAACGAACGGGCATGAGATGTAATAGTGATCAATCTCATTTTTTGCTACTCGCTTGGATACGCCTAGTTGTTCAGAAACAGACGACGCACCAGCGCCATAAGCAATAGAAAGATTAAGAACTTTGCAGATACCTCGTTCATCAGGCCTTCCCATCAGATTTGCGACCCACTGGTGTCGGTCTAGTTTCGGATCATTATCATAAGCCGCTTTAACCATCTCCCAACCCTTGACCTTAAGACCGATAGCATAGTGGTCTTGCATTCTGGGTTCTTGCGCAGAGTAATCTGCCTTTCCAAAGATTTCACCTTCTTCCGCAATAATGCAACCTCGGATGAGAGGAGCCAATTCTTTATCTCGCGCGCTAACCTGTTGAAGGTTGGGTTTTTGACAGGCGAAACGCCCATGCTTTGCTCCGCCATCATCATCTTTGAGTGACTTGAAAGAGGCATGTATGTAGGCTGTTCGTTTTTGTTCGTCAACATGAGAAGCGTGCTCCAAAAACATACCATCTATAAAGGTTCCTCTAGCTTTGTTGATCTTACGTATCCGAGAGACCAGCTGTGACTCTTTAGACCTGTTAGCTTCTAACCAGATTGCAGGAAAGGACGGATTGCCCCTGTCTGTATATGGAAACTGAATAGAGGCCTTTGTAAACATTTTAGCTAAGGACTTTCCTGACCAAACATCAATTTCTGAACCTGTTAGCATATTAAGCTGAACTTGAAGATCAGCCTCTTCCTTGAGTAATTTCTCTCCGGCTATCTCAGCCTTAGCTAAATCAATCCGAACGCCTTTCAATCTCATGGCTAGGAGAACATCAAGTAGTTCTCTTTCTAGTTGATAGGCCTCTCCTAGATCCTGCTCTTCAAGTAACTTAGCCTGCATAGGAAAGATGAGTCTCGGTAATAAGGCATCTCTCTCAGCATATTTTCCTACATATCCTGCCGGTAATCTCCATAGCTCTGCCTTGGGATCAACCCCGTATGCTGTGGCGGCTGCTCCCAGATCACTCTCGAATTTCTGGCTGCCTAAGTAGGTCTGCGACAGAGAGTCAAGATTATATTTAAATCGCCATTCATCTAGGAGTGCTTCTGCAACCTGTACACAGTGCTTTCGTCCTCCAAGCGCAATACCGTCAACCGAGAGCATTTCCATATCGTAGAGGATGTTGGCTCCGACCTTTGGTTGATCTCCGCCAAGATTGTATTTGAGCCACTCAATTGCCTTATCAGGGTCTTCAACATTTCCATCGGCTGTGGTGCCGTCTCCGTGCCTGATGGGTATGTAGCGGTTTCCAAACTCTTCGGTTGAAATGCTGACTCCAACTATATGCCCATCTCCTCGCGCTCCTCCAGGTCCTAGCTTCTTAAGATTTGGGTCTTTAGTCTCAGTGTCCAAGCCTATTAAGGTCTTTGTAGAGAGTTTCCTCAGATCTGGAAGATCCTCTATTCTGGAAGTTGACCACGTGATTTGTGGAGTTAGCAAGGGCAGTTGAAACATCCTGTGGGGTGATGCGGTCCCATTTTCTCCCGTCATCTGTCCAAACCTTTTCTGAGTGATGAGGATACTCCTCTAAAATAACGATCCTGCTACAGGCCGTATTAAGTAGCATCTTTACGCAGTGCGTGCAGGGAGCAACAGTCGAGTAGCATGTATTGAGCTTCGTAATATCAGAGCACTGCAGTAGTGCATTCTGTTCTGCGTGTATTGCCTGACATTTATCAAGACCCTTCCCTGAAGGTAGAGCATGTCCAGCGCAAGGAAGATCAATGCAGTGGATCTGGCCGCGTCCTACTCCGTTGTAGCCTGTAGCAGAGACGTATCCATACCTGTCTACAAGGACGCACCCGACCTTACGCCTATGACACGTGCCTAATTGGCTCCACAGTACAGCCGCAGCCATAAATACTGAGTCCTTACTCGGTCTCATCCTTTTCTCCTCATCCCGTAAATGCCGTCGGGCTCATCCTTCATGAAGCCGAGCCAGTCCTTAAGATCGGCAGGCTTTTCAACGCCGTATGAACTCAAGACATCGGTCATGTTACTAACTTCCCATCCAGCAGAGTAGCGATCGTGTATACACTGAAGCGCAGCGAAAACATTTCTCTCATACAGGTGACTCGAGCCTAATGTCAGGTACAGGCTTCCCATAGTGATAGGATCCGTACGGCCAATATTCATGTAGAGTCTGATCTGCTGAGTAATCATAGAGAAGTTAAAGACATCGTACGGAAGACCCAACCAAATGTCTGACGACCTCATCGTAGCAATGCAATTAAGCGTACTGTTTCTGAGAATGAATTGCAAAGACAGTGTGCAAGGAATATCCTTAGACTTTCCCGGAGATTCTCTCCAAATGTTTATAACAGCTTGGCGAGAGTCGGGATCATCAGTTAGGCAGTTTACAACGTATGCTGTCTGATCAACTATCTTTGGGCCGTATGCGCCAAAGAAGTGTATACCATCATCTGAAAAGTTCTCTATAACGCTTGAGTATGGCTTAATAGATGCAACGTCGTCGCGGCCGCTAAGTATCCACCAGGCCTCTGCTGCCATGAACTTATATCCAAGTTCTCTTTTAGTGACTGTAAGAATAGGCTTATCCATGTCGACTACAACCTGGGTTCCCAGTATTTCAAGAGTGCCTTGGCCGCGTGGCTTCGGAGTATAGGATGGATTTCCCATTAGAGCATTTACTTGATTTTTCCAGACGTCGTTTATGCCGCCGAATAGAGGTATTCGACTAGTACTGCGAGAAAACACAGTGTCATCAGCAGCTTGGCCTCCGTAGGTTCCGCGCATATCTGCTTTATTATGGACATCAATACCTCTAACAAGGGTTGTCTCATCTGAAAACTTACTAGACATCAAATTCTCCGCGCGGTTGCTGGTTAAAATCCAACAAGGATCGGATTGTTAGGCAGGCGTGATCCATATTGCGACCTTCATAGTCGAGATTATACCTGATCCATTCTTCTTTGACGCGATACTTCTGCCACATTTTCTCGTATGTGTACCAGATCTCATTGTATTGATGGTCATCATACGGGTGGTCGGGATCCTGTAATGCCTTGTGTCTCATCATAGCCTGTCCTCTAGAAGGCAGGCACATAACATACAAGACTTTGAAGCGCCTAAGTATATTCTGAAATAAGTGAGAGGTGTATCCCTTAGCTACGCCTCCTCTAAAGACTGATCCATATACCTCTTCAGATGGCCAGTGTCTGTCAAGAATAACGAGCTTATTCTGCTTGAAGGCCAGATCAACGGCCTTTAGAAGAATGGCTGTATGATACACCTGCATCTTATCGAGCCAGCGCCTTTCAGCATGAATAACAACAGCGCCGTATTTGTCCTTCATGGCTGCTGCAAGTGTTGATTTGCCACTCGCATCAGGTCCCTCTAGAACAACAATTCCTTTAGACATAGTCATCCTCTCTAATTTTGAAGTTAAGTGCTGGGGTACGTCTCTTTGCTCTCTTTAGCGTCCTGTAGGACTTCCGCTAGATCAGGAGCCTTCCATCCCTCAGGTTTACGAACATCCATATGGCCCCGACCCTCATGAGGAATAGATAATCGTTTTGCCATGTTGGAGCGTTGTACTTCGTCCCAGCCATGTTGCCACGGAAAGCCCTGGAGGAGTGCCGTACCCATAGCAACATAGGTTATATCTAGCAGTGCGTCGAACTGCTCCACGAGGTCTCCGGCTGCCACGGCGTCTTCCAGTTCCTGAATTTCCTCCTTCAGGAATTTTAATCGCCACGCCCATTCTACTGGGAGTTCTCTTGGGGGTCCGCTGTAGTTGAACCCGAATTTTTCGTTGAACTTTCCAACATCTGCGAAATTAGTATCCGGCATATTGCCTCCTGATTTTCCATTACGTAATTGACCAGATCTCTGAAACCCATATGGATGTAAACCTCTGGTGGAGAGAGTCCATCTGGATTTTCTGGAGCAGTGACTTTGTCAAGAAAGACCTTCCATTCAGACAGCGGCTTGTTATTGAGTAGGATGTTCTTGTTTAGGTCTAAAGCTAGTGTCATGCCAATTCCTGCCACTTCTCAGAGCTTGTCCACGGTTCCTCAACCTCTTGCATCTCAGGAAATATCATACCGCGATCTTCCACTTCGTCTCTTATGCGCAGATGCCACAGGCAATTACGAGACTGCGCTGGATAGAGAGGAGCAAATATAGTAGCAAGATAGTTTGAGTCATAGTATTCGCCCAAACACCCAAATAACGCTTTCTCTTCGTCGGAGAGAACAGGTTTCAGATCTTTCTGACTTGCAAAAGTGCCGTACACCTCTACGACTTTGAAATTAACTGACTCGAGTAGGGCTCCAATAGCATCGTGCTTCATCTCATTAACGTGATTGTCTGCGGCTCCTACTTGAGGGTCCCAGTTAGGAGTTGAAATGAAGACGTTGCATTCTTGTCCGGCCCGTTCTGAAGCAGCGGCTATGTTTGCCATCCGATCTACCATAGCTCTGGCATGAGCTGGTTCAACGTGCTCTATGACCTCGAAGCAGGTGATAACAGAAGGAAGAGACTTCTTAGTCCCGTTGATTTCTAGAAATTTCTTGTGGACTTCTACCCGTTCTACAAAGTCGATATCAAAATATAGTTCAGGTTTAAAGGTCGTATTCTCGAAGTGTTTTAGGGCCATCTCAGAAGGAGATTTATTGTACTCGATGCCATAATACTCTTTAGGAGACATACGACTGGTGTTCATCATTCGAATAAGAGGGATATCTTTGCCACAGCCCACGTCCAATACAGTTGCTGTTTTGTATCGGCCTTTCTGCAGCATGAACTTGCACACATGTGTCCAGCGCAGACAGTGGGCTATGTAGTCACGGTGTATGAAGCCGCGCTTTTCAGCTTGGTCGATGGATAGGTGCGTATTGTCGATGGACTTGCCGCGGGCATTTGCCATGTGAGTATCCTCTCTTTATGTTAAGAATAATTATATATCATTCTTATAGTAAATAAACAGGAAAAAGTAAGAAGGCCAGTCTCATGTCAAAACTGGCCTTCTCGTCCGCTTGCGGCAGGGTCATCCCCAAGCAGATTAACTTTTTGCTGCCACCCTTTTTTGTGGTCTCGCTTTGGGTGCCACTTTATCGCTAATAACCTGGATGCAACCAGAATTAACCAAGGGACTCCGGTAGAAAGAAAGAACGCGTGCAGGTGCTTGCTTTGTAGTTAAAGTTGTTTCCAGCTTTTTGAGCAAGTTAGTGCGCGTGATTTCGCCGGCGTCGTGGATTGTTTTAAGGATAAGTTCGGCCTGAGCCGGAAGAGCACCTTCGTCCTTTTTGAGAAAGCGCTTGAATTTGAAAAGATCGTTTTCGCGGGCCATACTGACCTCCTGTTCTATGCCGGACAGTACGTCCAGCGATTGATGTAGTCTGCAAGAGCAGTGTAGATCCTTATAGTCAGTAACGTAAACAGAAAAAGAGGGTCCCGGGCCTTAAACCCGAGACCCTAAGTTACTGTCTGGCCACAAGGGTGGAGTAACCAGACAGGGGGGATGGGGGATTTACGCTGCCTTTGCGTGCTCGATGGCAGTTTCAAAAGCTCTTGCTTTTAGGTTAGCGTTAGTACCAAACCAGGCGGAAGCAAGACGGTTGTCCTGAGTCCGACCGAGCTTGTGGTCAGTGAGATATGTAACAGCGTTAAGAGCTCCCCAGTATGTTCCTTTCGAGGACTCTAGATCAGCTCCTGGCTGTGTCTCAATAGCTTCACGTACCCGTTGAGCGGTTCGACCCAGCAGATCAACGACCTTCTCGTCATTTAGTGTGACGTACTGGATAGTTGGATGGAACGTCTCTTTAAGGAAGTCGCACAGCTGGTCGTCGTTAATGCGGGTTGTTGCAAGTAGTTCCGCGGCTTCCTGGAATTCATCGAACTTCTTAGAAGCCATTCCCATTGCTACAGTAGCTTTCTCCTGCATCGCTTCGTCAAAGACGTTCGTGTGTGTCATCTTAAAGGTGCTATTGCCTTTGGCTCCATTAACTGCCATAGTCAGGGTGTTATTGCATACCACGCGAACTGTAGTAAATGCTGCCAAGATGCGCTTACCCCAGATATGCGGATTTGATAGGAGTAAATAACCACCGACCTCATCCTTACCTTTTAAAGCAAAGCTCTTTTTAATAGCGGCTAGGGCCCAAGTTTGTCTACCCTCTAAGAGGCTACCGGCCGTTTCCATCTTCATATGGCCGGCTTCAGTAAACTCTCTAAAGAAAGAGAAGGCTTGTTTGTTTTGTGTGGGTTGCCAGTCCTTGCCGCATATACCAAGGATGCTCTTATCTGAAGACCGCTCTAAAGCGAAATGCGAGTCTATTTTAGCGTTAGTACCCTCAAGCACCAGTGGTACACGTCGGACCTCCCAATCTAGACCTGCTTCTTTTAGCATCTCGTCGGGTGTTAAAGCATCAGAAACTTTCTTGCCAAGACCGTGCCATGGAGTTTCTCCGGCATAAGCCATTGTTTCAACTGCTGCACTCATAATCATATCCTCTCTTGTTGGTGTTTGATTTGAACAGAAGCATTATATCAAATGCTTCAGAGTAATTACATATAAAAGTATGAAACATTGTTTATTATACTAGAGGAAAGCGTATACGCCATCCCCGACCGTGGTCTTTTTCTACCGAAATGTTAAGATGGTAGGTGTATTTAAGTTTATTTGTCAGCCGTACCACACCGTAGTATGTATCTTTTCTATTCGTTGGTTTCTTGCCAAGGCACCTGGCTAGTTGAAAATGTGTAAGATAGGCTGAGTAATATACGCGTCGGTCTAGAAAAGCCTCTAAGATCTTCCCTTGGTACGGTGAAAGATCAAGGCGTATCCAATGCTGTAGTTTAGGGCACCAGGCTTCCCATAGATCTTTAACACGGCCTGCGCGGAAGCGCTTCCTAAACTGGACAGTCCTGGGCTGCTTTTCTGGTGTCATTTTATTACTGACCAGTCAATCCTATCAACATCGGAATCTGTAACAGCCATTCCGTTATGTTGATCAAGGATCCGTATTATGCAATTGGTCTCTTCTTCAGAAAGAGAAATGCTGTGCGGGTCTGCTTCATCAGCAAAGTGCAGCTTTATTTCGTGCAGGCTTGAGTTAACCACCTTTTCAGGTCTATGCACTAATTCTACCCACTTCATTATCTCTTCGACAGGCTCTCCCTGAGCGAGACCCTCCCACATGACGTCATTCGCACTGACGCCGCTGATCACCAATTTCGACGCATATATCTCACCTTCACGAACGGACACAAATATTTTAACAGTCGAGGTTTTATTTCCTTTCTGCCATACTGCAACCCTGTCAATCATACTATGTTCCTTAATCTGAGAAAGTCACCTTGAATGAGTCTTGCTTGATAGAACTTAAAAACACGCCAAGGACCTTGTTTTGTTTTGAGCTGACCTCTAATTTCTTCAATGAGTTTTTCAGCACTGACTTGATCCAGCCTTATCCCAGCATCTTGCTTTTCTTTAAAGAATTCTAGGATCAGTCTGGCCTGACGAGGAAGAGTATTGAAGGCCTTGTCCTTCTTACCTTTCCAAAGAATTTCGTAAGAATTACCATCTTTCTTACGTGGCATTCGCAGGCCGGTCTCTTTAGCTTCTTCAGTCGTCCGTGCATAAATGGCGTACATATCGTATGCCACATCTAATAGACCAGTAAAAAGAACTTCAGCTACATCTTCATCAGAGGCCGTAGTAAATTTCCAGGTCTTTTTTGGGTAGTACGGTCGAAGTTTTTCTTCTAGCAGTTCCACAGCATTCCGCATGCGAATAGGGCCGAGCTCCCTAAGAAGGGCAGCAGAAGATGAGAATATTTGATGGTGATTTTCTGTGAGAAAAAAGGCCCGGGCCTGAAATTCTTCTCTAAATCGCATCCAGTTTTCACTCTGGCTGAGTGCAATAATTTTGAACGGTGCAAATGACATGATTTTATCCTCTCTACATAATGTCCACTATCTTATAGTATGATTCTTTCTGAGTGTAAATATGTGTATTGGACTTATTTTTGATGGTATGATGCCACTCTTAATATTAACCACTGGAGTATAATATGTCTGATCAATTAGGCGGAGGAATACCTCCTGGCCTTGGTGGACCGCCACCAGGTCCAGGTAGACCACCACCCAATACGGGCGGACCGCCACCTGGTATGGGTGGACGACCCCGCGGGCCTGGTGGCCCTGGCGGACCTGGTGGAGCGCCACCGGGAACAGAAGCGGTTCAAATACAATTTAAGCCGCAAGGCAAAGATGGTATCCAAATGCAGGTTCAAGGCGCGAATGGCGCCGTTTTCGATACGTTGCTCGACGTCGAAACTGCTATGGGTATGCTCTTGAGTTTGACTGAAGCCATTGGCTTAGTTGCTGGTGTTGATACCTCAGAGCTGAAAAGAGAATTAGCTTCGGGTATAGAGGAAGCCGGCGGCGGCGG
>TARA_R110000765_G_scaffold422360_3_pt1 | contig 22999 bp, 22 predicted proteins | sample TARA_R110000765 | Tara Oceans TARA_R110000765 (sample SAMEA4398168) | marine metagenome | biome: Polar Biome; feature: [MES] marine water layer (ENVO:01000295) within the mesopelagic zone...; material: water (ENVO:00002006), including particulate matter (ENVO:01000060) such... | reverse complement strand
CCCGGCGGCACTGCGTGCCTTGATTCCGGGCTTTGGTGAGCGGCAGCAACGTCCCGCACACCCGACTTTCAGCCGCAGGGCCTCGCCGGGTCAAAGGTCCAATTCAAACCGCTTTCGCTTGGCACTTGCCACCTGGCGCGCCCTAACTGAAAATCCGGTAATACAGCCAGTCCGGCAGAAAATTCGCGCCGCGAAACACCAAAGAGAACAGCCAGGGAAAGCTGGTCTTGAACCGGTCTGTTTCCATGTGCTCGACCATATGCTGCGCGGCCTCTTCGGGCTGCATGATCATCGGCATTTTAAAGTCGTTCTTGTCGGTCAGCTGCGTCTTGATAAAGCCGGGGTTGCACACCTGCACCAACACGCCGGTCTTGCGCAGATCGGCGTGCATACATTCCGCCAGCGACATTGTCGCCGCCTTGCTGGCGGTATAGCCGATGGAACCGGGCAGGCCGCGAAACCCCGTCAGGCTGGACGTGATCACGATATGCCCCGCGTCGCGTTCGACAAAATCGGGCACCACCTGCCCCAGCACGCGCATGAACCCGGTAAAGTTGATGTCAGCCATGGCAACCGCCTGATCCGCGTCCCACTCTTTGGCCCCGAACGGCCAGTAGACGCCTGCCAGCAACACCAGCCCGTCGATCTGGCCCACGGCTTTGGCCGCATCTTTCACACTGTCGTTGTCCGCAATATCAACGGTCTGGATCGACGCCTTTCCCGGCAATTCGTCGGCAAGCGCGCGCAGCTTGTCCTCGGAGCGGGCGGACAAGACCACCTCGACCCCGCGCGCGCTGAGCTTGCGGGCCAGTGCCGCCCCCAGCCCGTCGCTTGCGCCCACCAGCCAATAACGTTTGCCGTGCCAATTCATGTCGTACTCCCTGTCAGTTTGATCTGCGCCGCGCCGTCGGCGGGCCGGATGGTGGCGACCAGTTCGGCCACGCATATCCCCAGTTTGTAAAACCGCGACCGGTTGGCGATGGTTCCGTTTGGCGTCAGATACATCCAGTCCACGGCGCGCAAAACATGCCCGCCCTGTGCCTCGGGCAATCTGATCCGGTAGCGCATCTGCAAGGCCGGGCCGCTGGTGATCCCTTGGGCTGTGCCCACCACATCCTGCGCCGTCGCGCTGAGATGGCCATCTGCGTGACAGCTCAGCGCCCAGGCGCGGGACTGTGTGGTGCCGTCGTCATAGGTGAACAATTCCTCCATCGTGCCGGTGTCGCCGTCCCATGTGGCCTGGAACTGTGCCTGAAAGCGGCTGGTGACGCGGCCAAGGGGGCCGTAAATCACACCTTCGCAGATCATCGGACCGTTCAGATGGGTCCGCAGGTCAAAGACCGGGCCATTTGCACTGGCATAATCGCTAGGCCGCTGGGCGGCGAAGCCACCCCAGTGTCGGCGTGCCCAGACCAGCGCCAGGATCAGGGCAAGCAATATCAGCGCAACCGTCATGACAAGGCCTCCCTGATCGGTGTAGCGATCAGCAATCCCATCGCGAACAGTTTCAACCCGCACGGCACCAGCGCATATAACACCGCCAACAGCGTGAGCGCCGATGCGGGGCTGTCCCCTGTGCTGTCGAACCCGGCGGACTGCAAGGCGGGCAACAGGGTGACAGCGGCAAAGGCCAGCGTGAACTTGGACACGAAGGACCACAGGCCGAACCCGTCCGTTGCCCCCGGTGAAATCTGCGCCATGCGCGCGGCAAAGATCGCGGGCAGCAACGTCAGATCCGCGCCCAGCGCCGCCCCCGACGCCAGACAGATCACCGCAAACCACAGCCAGTCGCCTGCGCCCAGAAACACAGCGCCGCCCAGCGACAGGATCGACAATGCCATCGCCGCCAGCAGCACAGGCTTGGGACCGTGGCGTTCGGCCAAAATCCCCCAGACAGGCGCCGCACAGGCCGCCGCAAGGAAAAACAGCAACAGCAACGGCCCTTCCTTGCCGCCTTCATCCAGCCGCGCATCGACAAAGAACAGAAACAGCGTGCTGGTGACCGCCACCGGGGCTGCATTCAGCAGAGCGATCAGCAACAACCGTCGCGCCAGCCCGTCCCGCAACACCGCACGCAATCCGGTCGAGGCGGGCAAGCCCACCCCTGACCATTCGCGCCGCATCATCATCACCGCCAACAGCGCCAGAACGGCAAACCCCGCAGCAAATCCGGCAAAAGGCGTCTGCATCCAGACCCCCAGCCCCACAGGCGCAATCGCCGCGACACAGACCCCCAGCAACGCGCCCGTCTCGCGCCAGCGGGCCAGCCGAAGGTGGCCCTGACCTTGCAGACGATCTGCGGTCAGAACCCCTTGGGCATAGAAGACAATCGTGAGAAAGCTGAAGCCCGAGAACACCAGCGTCAGCATCGCCGCGAACCACAGCAGCGGCGGCCCGACTGGGGGCACCGCGAACAGCCCCACCATCGCCAGCGCCATCACCGCAGCGGCCACCGCAACCGCTAGCCCGCGCCTGTCGCGCAGCCGGTCGCCAAGCCGTCCGAACAGCGGGTCCTGCACCACGTCCAGCAGCCGCAGGCCAAACAGCACGGCCCCCAAAGCGCCCAGCGACACGCCGTATTCATCGACATAGAACTTGGGCGCATGGATATAGATCGGCAGACCCGCCGCCGCCAGCAGTGCCGCAAACACAGCAAAGGCCGGAAGGCGCGGCGTGCGGCTCATCCCCGCGACACGTCCTTGGCGGGCGGAGCGGGGCGGGCGCGATAGGTGGCCTGCTTGATCCACAGCTTCAACGCCTGCCAATGGATCAGCGCCAGCACCCGGCGCGACCCGAACGGGCGGCGCAGCAATGCCCGCAGGATCGACCCGTTGCTCATACGGGCACGGCGGCCTGTCAACGTGGCGATCAATCCGCCCTGCCCCCGGCTGTAGTCGATCCAGATCCCGATGCGGTCGTCGCGGATGTCAAAGCGGAACTCGTACCCGCCCTCTACGGGCTGGAACGGCGAGACGTGGAAAATCTTGGTTGCCTGCATCCGGTCGCTGGGCGCAATCGGGCGATGGTCGGCGTGGTGGATCAGATAGTTGTGCCGGTCGCCAAAGGTGTTCGTCACCTCGGCAATCACCGCCAACAACGCCCCGTCGGCCCCGCGACACAGCCAGAAGCTGACCGGATTGAACACATGACCCAGCAGCTTCGGCTGGGCCAGCAGCTCGACCTTGACCACGTTCGGCACCTGCCAGTCGCGCAAGACATCGCGCACCCACGCAGCACCACGCCCCTCTCCTGGCGCACCGCCGTGATCCACATCGTCCAGCGCCGCCAGCCCCCGCCCGTTGCGGGTGAACAGGGACGGGCCCTGAACATCAGCTTCGGCATCCAGCAGTACATAGTCCACCGAATAACGAAAGGCGTTTTCAACCGCCCCCTTGCGCCCGTGAAAGGTTTGCGCCGCGATATGGTCAATGGCAGCTGTCATTCCGCCGCCAGCACGTCCGGCACGGCCAGCAACCGCTGTGCCACGTCAAAGGCCGAGGACAGCCCGTCCTCGTGAAAGCCGTTCTTCATCCACGCACCACAGAACCACGTGTTGTTGGCGCCGTTCATCTGGGCGGCCTGCTTTTGTGCTGCCAGTGCTGCCAGATCATAGACCGGATGGCGCAGGGTGACCTGATCCCAGATCAGATCGGGGTTGATCTCGCGGCGGCTGTTGAGGGTGACAAAGAACTGTTCCCTTTTCAGCCAGGGTTGCAGCGAATTCATCCAATAGGTCAGGTCGATCCGCTCGGATGCGCTGTCCGCGGCTTCGGTATAGACCCACGACGACCACGTCTGACGACGACGCGGCATGATGGTCTCATCAGAATGCAGCACGATGTCGTTGGGCTGATAGGCCACAGCGCCCAGCACCGATTTTTCCTGCTCGGACGGGTCTGCCAACAGCTTCAGCGTATCGTCGGAATGGGTGGCAAAGATCACCTCGTCAAAGGTCTCCCACTCTCCACCCCATGCCTTCACCTGCGCACCCGCCGCTGTACGGCGCACCGATTGCACGGGGGATTTCAGCCGAATGTCGATCCCGTTGCGGCGCAATGCGGCCTCAAGCCGTGTGACATAAGAACGGCTGCCGCCCTCGACCGTGTACCATTGGTGCTGGCCGGTGTGGTGCAGCAAGGCGTGGTTTTCAAAGAATTGGATCATCGCGTGCGCAGGGAAATCCATGATCTTTTCCGTCGGCGTCGACCAGATCGCACCGGACAGCGGCAACAGGTAATAATCGCGGAACCATTTGCCTGTCCCCAACAGTTTCAGGAACGCACCCACGGTCATCTCCCGGTCGGCCTGCGCCAGCCGCAAGGCCCGCTTGTTGAACCGGAACACATCCCGCACCATGCCCAGAAACCGCGGATCGACCGCATTGCGTGGCTGCGCGAACAGCGCGCCGAGGCTCGCCAGCCCGTACTCCAGCCGCCCGCCACCGATAGACGCGCCAAAGCTCATGTTTGACGGCACGACCGGCACCTCCAGCTCTGCAAAGAGGGCCGCCAGATGCGGATAATTGGCATAGTTGAACACGATAAAGCCGGTATCGACCGGCGTATCACCCTTGCGGCCCGCCATGCGGGTGCGCGCGTGCCCCCCCAGATCCGGCTCGGCCTCGTACAGGGTGACTGCGTGCTGGTCACCCAACATATGGGCTGCGCCCATCCCTGAAATACCTGCGCCGATGACTGCGATTTTCTTGGGGCCGGAGGCGCTGTGGGCGCGGGGGGCTTCAAATGGCATTGTGTTTTTGTTTCCTTGGCCGTGTTTGTTCTTATGCCATACGTACGGGGCAAATCAGCTTTCGGTTTCAAATTGCTTCAAAAAAATAAATTGTGATCCAACTGGTGACCGGACGCGTAACAGGGGTATGTTCGCAGGTCACGACACTCAGACGCCCGCTTTGCGGGTTTGCCCACATGACAAGGGGACGGGGTTTGCCCCTGCGACAGGAACAACAAAAGTGAGCACGCGCGAAAAGGCCGAGAAACGATCCTTGTGGGTGGACCATATGGTGCGCATCCACACATCACGGGACCGTGCTGCCTTTGCCGAGCTTTACGGCCACTTCGCGCCGCGGGTGAAGGGGTTTCTGATCAAATCGGGGGCGGATGCGTCCCTGGCCGAGGAATGCGCCCAAGAGGTCATGGTGACCGTCTGGGCCAAAGCTCATTTGTTCGATGCGTCGCGGGCATCGGTGGCGACGTGGATCTTCACGATTGCCCGGAACCGCAAGATCGACGCGCTGCGCAAGCAGCGCCGCCCCGAGCCGGAAGAGCTGACATGGGGCCCTGAAGAAGAACCGGCGCAGGCGGATGTGATCGCCCTGCAGCAGGAAAGTGAAACACTGGCCCGCGCCATCGCGGAACTGCCGGCGCGGCAACGCGCATTGTTGGAAAAGGCGTATTTCGGGGATCTGACCCACAGCGAAATCGCCGCTCAGACCGGTCTGCCCTTGGGCACGATCAAATCAAGAATACGTCTGGCGTTGGATCGACTGCGCCACGCAATGAAGTAGAAGCCATGAAAAACGACATCAAACACCACATCACGGACCAGATGCTGATGGGCTATTCGGCAGGCACATTGCCCGAGGCGTTCAACATCCTCGTGGCGACCCATATTTCGCTGTGCGACGATTGCCGCGCGCAACTGGCCAGTTACGACAGCATCGGCGGTGCCATGCTGGGCGCGGACAACGACGCATTGGCGACAATGGACACAGGCAGCCTCGCCGCCGTGATGGAGCGGCTCGAGGATTGTCCCTCTGGCGCGACAGAGCGCGCACCGTCAACGCGCAGCAAGACCGTGCCTGCACCGCTCAGCGACTATATCGGCAACGACCTGTCCGGCGTGAAATGGCGCAACATCGGGATGGGCGTGCGGCAGGCGATCCTGCCCACCTCGGCGGATGCAACGGCGCGTCTGCTGCACATACCCGCCGGCGTCGCCATGCCCGACCATGGCCACAACGGCACCGAAATGACGCTGGTGCTGCAAGGCGCCTTTCAGGACGACGACGGCTATTTCGCGCGCGGTGACGTGGAGACTGCCGACGCGGATGTGAACCACACACCTGTCGCCGACATCCACGAGGATTGCATCTGTCTGGCCGTTACCGATGCGCCCTTGCGGTTCAAAGGGCTGTTTCTGAAGATATTCCAGCGCTTCATCCGCATCTGATCACGAAGCGGGCGGGGCGAACTCGGACACGCGCCTGCCTGATCGCCAACCCTCCAAAAGCGCCGACACATTAGCCGCCGTATCCGCAGTGCCATCCAGTTCAATGTCATAGGTTCGCCCGACATGAACGGTATGAAAATCCTGCGCGGCACTGCCCGCCGGGCGGTCCCCACGCGCGGTTTCGCGTTGGTTCAACGTGTTCAAATCACAATGCAGTCCCACGAAATACACATCGAACGGGCCAAGCATCCGTTTCAGATCGGCAATCCACTCGGGCTGTTCCAGGATGTGTTCGACGATCAGATTGTTGCCCGCATGGGCATAGGCCACCAGCGAGGCATGAAACCCGTCAAAGAACGGCTCGCGCATCTGCGACCACTGGAACGCGCGCGACCTGATGCGCTTGTCAGGCAACACGCCGCTGTCGCGCAGGTGGTCGATGGAAATATGCCAGAACGGCAGTTCGATCGCGTCTTGCAATGCCTTCGCGGTGGTTGACTTGCCACTGCTGGATGGCCCGTGAAGAAATATGATCTGTCCGCCCATATCAACACCTTGCACGGCCTGCACAAGGCACAGTGATACGCACGTTCCGGGTCAAAATAAAAGCCAGATGGCGCATGTGCGCCCCGCATCCACGTTTTCAAAACTGTGAATGCGGATGCAAACCTGTCAGAGCCCGCGCCTTCAGCCCTGTTTCTTCTTCGCCTCGGCAGCAGCCTTCATCCGGGCCAGCAGGGCGGCCTTGTCGGTGCCTTTGCCAAAGGGATTCTTGTCGCTGCCCTTGGCGTTGTGTTCGCTGTGACGGGGCGCGTTCTTGCCAACCTTGGCATTGCCTGATTTCTTGTAATCCACGGGGGTCGCCTTTCTCGGCTGGGGGATGGCTGCCTATGCCGCAAACCGCGTTGCTTCACAAGCCTGCGTTCATGTCTCGGGTGTGGTCAGCGGCACGACCGTGCTGGGGGCCTCGTCGATTTCCTCGAAATCAAAGTTGTCCAGCCGCGCCGCCCGCTTGCCAGCCCGTTCGGCGGCGGTGCTGATCCCGTCCAGATCCTTACGGGCCTGGCCGAAATGCAGGTTCAGCTTGTCCACCCGCTCGACCACGATCTCGACGTCGCGGTGCAACTGGCGCAGCGTGGTGCGAATGGCCCCCGCCTGCTCCCGCATCCGCGCGTCCTTCAGGATTGCGCGCATTGTGTTCAGCGTGGCCATGCAGGTGGTGGGCGACACGATCCAAACCCGCGCGTCAAACCCTGCGCGCACCAATTCGGGAAAATTCGCGTGTAATTCGGCATAGACGGCCTCGGAGGGCAGGAACATCAACGCGCCGTCGGCGGTTTCACCTTCCAGGATATACTTGGTGGAAATGTCGTTGATGTGTTTCTTGACTGCCACACGCATCGCCTTGGCCGCCTCGTTCAGATCCCACTCGGTCTTGGCCCTGCGCAGCGCCTCGTAAGCTTCCAGCGGGAATTTGCTGTCGATGACGATGGGGCCGGGCGGGTTCGGCAGGTGGATCAGGCAATCGGCCCGCCGCCCGTTCGAAAGCGTCGCTTGCATCTGGTAGCTGTCACGCGGCAGCGCCTTGCTGACGATGTCGGTCAGCTGGATCTCGCCAAAGGCCCCACGCGTCTGCTTGTTCGACAGGATGTCCTGCAAGGACAGCACGTCCCCCGACAGCTTGGTGATATTGTCCTGTGCCTTGTCGATCGAGGCCAGCCGCTCCTGCAGCTGCGTCAGGCTGGTGGTGGTTTGTTTGGACGAGCCGTGCAGCGTCTCGCGCATCCGCTCCTGCATCTCGGTCAGCGCACGCTGGCTGCGCATGGCGTTGTCGGCCAACCGGTCCTGCATCTGTTGCTGCACATGGGCCAGCCGCGCCTCGACGGTCTGGATCATCTGCGCCTGGGCGTGTGCCTGCGTGTCGCTGACGGTCTGCAAACCACCCTGAAGCTGCGCCTGCCCCATGCCCAGCTGATGCACATTCTGCCCCAACACCTGCATTTGCTGCGACAGCGGCATCGCCATCCGCGCAGAACGCCCCGCCGCGCGCACCGTGGCGATCAGCAGCACCACGATCAGCAGCAACAACAGCCCCGCCCCCGCAGCGGCCAACACCAGCGGATCGCTCAGCGCATAGGACTGCCCCGCAATCTCGATCATGTGCGCCCGAACAGCCGTTCGATATCGGCCAGCTTCAGCTCCACATAGGTCGGCCGCCCGTGGTTGCACTGACCCGAATGCGGCGTTGCCTCCATTTCGCGCAGCAGCGCGTTCATCTCTTCGGCCCGCATCCAGCGCCCCGAGCGGATCGAACCATGACAGGCCACACGGCTGAGAATCGCCTCGATCCGCGCCTGCACGGTCTGGCTGCTGCCCATGTCGTCCAGTTCGTCCAGAATATCCTTGATCATCGCTTCGGCGTTGACCTCGCCCAGAATGGCAGGGGTCTCGCGCACGGCAATCGCACCGCCGCCAAAGGCTTCGATCCCCAGCCCCAGCCGTGCCAGATCGTCAGCCAACTCCAGCAAACGCGCGCAATCGCCATTGCTCAGCTCGACAATCTCGGGGATCAGCAGCGCCTGCGCCGCGACACCATTCTCGGCCATCTGGCGTTTCAGCTTTTCATAGACCAGCCGTTCGTGCGCCGCATGCTGGTCGACAATCACCATGCCCGTGGCGGTCTGCGCGATGATGTAATTCTCGTGCACCTGCCCCCGCGCGGTGCCCAGCGGCAAGTCTTGCGGATCGCTTTCGGCCACGGGTTCGGGCGCGGCCACCTGCCCGCTGTAGTCCCGCGCCATCTCGGCAAAGCCGGTGGTCTGCTGCGGTGTCTGATAGGGGGCTGCCCGTAGGCCAAGGCTGGGCCGGTCCATCTGGTAGACGCGCGGCGCGCCCGCATCGACGCTTGCCCCTTCAGGCCGCATCGCCTCGATCACGCCCCCCGCCACGGTCGATGACGCGCGGTGCCCCGCCCCCGCCAGCGCATGTCGCAGCGCCGAGACAATCAGCCCCCGCGCCAGCGCCGGATCGCGAAAGCGCACCTCGGATTTCGCAGGGTGCACGTTCACGTCCACCAGCGTCGGATCACAATCCAGAAACAACGCCGCCGCCGGATGCCGGTCGCGGCTGAGGAAATCGAAATAGGCGCCGCGCAACGCCCCCACCAACAGCTTGTCGCGCACGGGCCGCCCGTTCACGAACAGATACTGCGCCACTGCAGAGCCACGCGAATAGGTCGGCAAGGCCGCATAGCCGGTCAGGTGCAGCCCGTCCCGTTCAGCATCAATCGCCAATGAATTATCCGCAAACTCGCGCCCCAGCACCGTCGCCAGCCGCCCGTGCAGCGCATCGAACATATCGCCGGTCTGCGCCTCGGCCACGAACACCGTGCGCGGGCTGTCGTTGCTGATGTCGCGCAACTCGAACCGCACAAAGGGCTCGGCCATCGCCAGCCGCTTGATGATGTCGGTGATCGCCTGCGCCTCGGCGCGGTCGGTGCGCATGAACTTCAGCCGCGCGGGCGTGGCGTAAAACAGATCGCCCAGCGTCACCACGGTGCCTGCATTCAGCGCCACGGGCCGCACCTTGCCCATTGCGCCGCCTTCCACCTTGATCTGGAACGCCTCGGCCCCCGGCACGCGGCTGGCAATGCTCAGCCGACCCACCGCGCCCAGACTGGGCAACGCCTCGCCCCGAAAGCCGAATGTGTGGATGTTCAACAGGTCGGATCCGTCAATCTTCGACGTGGCATGACGGCTCAGCGCCAGCGCCAGATCATCGCCCGCAATACCGCAACCGTCATCGGTCACACGGATCAGCGTCTTGCCGCCATCCGCAATGTCGATGGTTATCCGCCGCGCGCCGGCATCCAGCGCGTTTTCCACCAGTTCCTTGACCGCCGAGGCCGGCCGTTCAACAACCTCGCCCGCCGCGATGCGGTTGATCGCACCCTCGTCCAACTGCCGGATCACCGGGCGTGAATCGTTGATATTGTTGTCTGCTATGGCCATACCGCGATATCTAGCATGGACCGGCCCGATTCTGAAAGCGTGAAGCCTGAGTTATCCACCGCCCATTTCCAGCCCCCGCCATGGCAAAAGGGGCAAGGCGCCAACCACGCCCCGCCCCTTCCAAGGTTCAATAAATCCGCCCCGAAGGGCCAAACAGCCTTAGACCGTCAAATCTCCTCTGGCAGCACCAGGTTCAGAACAACCGCAACCAGCGCTGTCGGCGCCACCGCACTTGTCGCCAGCGTCGACAGCACACCGGGCAGATATTGCACCGCCGTCGGCACCAGGTTCAGACCCAAGCCCGCCGTCAGCGCCACGGCGATGATCACCATGTTGCGGCGGTTCATCTTGACCTCGGTCAGCACGTTCAGACCGGCCGCCGCCACCATCCCGAACATCACGATCACCCCGCCGCCCAGCACCGGCAGCGGCATCGACGCGATCACCGCCCCGATCTTGGGCAGCAGCCCGCAGACGATCAGAACCAGCCCGCCAATGGTCACCACATGGCGCGACATCACGCCGGTCATGCCGACGATGCCCACGTTCTGGCTGAACGATGTGTTGGGCAGACCGCCAAACACAGCCGCCACCGCCGTGCCCAGCCCGTCGGCATAGGTGGCGCCGGCAATCTCGTCATCCGTCGCATCGCGCCCCGCGCCTGCCTTGGTGGTGGCCGAGGTGTCGCCCACAGTCTCAATCGCAGAGACCACACACACCAGCGTCACGGCGATCACCGCGCCCAGATTGAACTCGAACCCGAAGGGCATCGGCGTGATGCCGGTGATCCACGCGGCCTTGCCCACCGCAGCAAAGTTGACCATCCCCAGAACAAAAGCCAGCACATAGCCCGCCAGCAACCCGATCAGGATGCCCGAGTTGCTGAGCGACCCCTTGGCAAAGAACTTGAGCGCCAGCGCCACCACAACCACGGTCAGCGCAACAGCCCAGTGTTTCAGCGAGCCAAAGCTTTCCGCCGCCATCTGGAAATCGGCCGCACCACCGGCGGCGTATTTGATCGCGGTCGGGATCAGGTAGAGACCAATCGCCAGAATGACCAATCCCGTGACCAGCGGCGGGAACAGCCACCGCAGGCTTTTGATAAACGCGCCCAGACAAAAGTGCAGAGTGCCCCCGATCAGGCAGGCGGTCAGCGCCACGCCCATCCCTTGGGTCGCGGCAACGCCCGCCAGCACACCCACAAAGGCAAAGCTGGTGCCCTGCATGATCGGCAACCGCGCCCCCACAGGGCCAAAGCCGATGGTCTGGAACAGCGTCGCAATCCCTGCAAACAGCATCGCCATCTGGATCAGGTACACCTGTTCCGGCCCGCCAAAGGCCAGTCCCGCCGCACCGGCCACGATGATCGACGGCGTGACGTTCGAGGCAAACATCGCCAGAACGTGTTGAAAGCCCAGCGGAATCGCCTGGGCCATGGGAGGGGTCTCGTTGGGGTCCGCATAGGCCCCTTGTGAAATATCGGTCATTGTTGGCTGTCCCTACACGGTTGAATACGGCCGTCTTGATGCGGCTCATGAAAAACTATGCGGCCTCGATACGGGACCGATCAAGCAAAACCTCTTGCACGGTCACAACTGCGGCGCTGCACCCGGAAACTGCCAACAATACGGGCGCAGACAAAGGGGCAGGCCTGCGGAAATCCTTTTGCGCTTCGCGCCCCGCTGTGGTCAGCTCAAGCCAAAATCAGGAGAGAATGCAATGGCCTCGGGATATCTGACAACGCATGTTCTGGACACCAGCACCGGCAAGCCCGCCGCCGGTCTGTCCGTCACCCTTTACCGGTTCGAAGCGACCGCCAAGGTCAAGGTGTCCCACATGGTCACCAATGCCGATGGCCGCACCGACAGCCCGATCCTGCCCGAGGACGGCTTTCGCGAAGGCCAGTATGAACTGGAATTCGAAGCAGGCGATTATTTCGATTCCATCGGCGTGCCCGCCGAAAGTCCACGCTTTCTGAACCGCATCCCGATCCGCTTTGGCATCTCGGACATCGACGCGCACTATCACGTGCCGCTGCTGCTTTCGCCCTTCGGCTATTCCACCTATCGCGGCAGCTAAGCCCCTTCATCTTGCCAGATAAACCCCGGGGGAGGCGCAAAGCGCCGGGGGCAGCGCCCCCCTGCAAGGGACGCTATTTGCGCGCCGGCCCAACCAGTGCCGCACCCGCAACCAACACACCGGACACCGTGGCGATCATCCCCGCCGCACTGACCGAATCCTGCGCGCCCAGCCACAGCGGGCCATAGCCGGCCAACACATAACCGATCACGGCTGCGAGCGTCGCAAACAACACCGACCACGCGATCTGGGTCTCCAGCCGGTTTGTCATCAGCCGCGCCGCCGCGGGCGGGCAGATGAACATCGCGATCACGATGATACTGCCCACTGCGTCAAATGCCGCCACCGCAGCCACCGCCGCCACCACCACCAGCGCCAGCCCCAGCGGCCCCGTGCGCAGGCCCATTGTGCGGGCAAAGCCTTCGTCGAAGGTCGAGATTTTCAGCGGCCGCCAGAACACCGCGATAAACAGCGCCACCACCACCAGCGCCCCGACCATCCGGGGCAGCTCAACCGGCAGATAAGCCAGCGCCTGCGGGTCCCACAACGACGACCAGCCGGTCGCGTCCAGCCAGATCAGGCTTTCCAGATTGCCGTACAGCGCATGTTCCACGTCCAGGTGCACGCTGGAAGTGTCCGACATCTCCAGCAACAGAACACCGCCTGCGAACATGGTGGTGAACACCACACCCATGGCCGCGCCCGGCTCGATCTTGCCCAGCCGCCGGATCGCCTCGATGGCCGCCACGGCCACCAGCGCGGCCCCCGCAGCACCCAGCAACATCGGTACGCTGGCCACCAGTCCCGTCACCAGAAACGCCACCACGATCCCCGGCAGCACCACATGGCTGATCGCATCGCCGATCAGCGCCTGCCGCCGCAACAGCAGGAAATTCCCCGGCAAGGCACAGGCAACAGCCACACAGATGCCGATCAGCATCGGCACCAGCGACAGCGGGACAAATTCGGAACCGGTCATGGTGTTACCCCTTGCGGCGCGGGCAAACGCGCATCGATGTCTCTCAACTGATCGGGGGTCAGGACGTTGCCCATCTCGGTCAACCCGTCATAGCGCAGGGCCGCGGCGGCATAGGCCTGATCACTGCGCACAACCTGCCAGCGGGCCTCGTCCAGCAACGCCTGGGCCGCATGGGCGCGCCCCTTGTCGGTCGCCACGCCATCGCCCCGCATCAGCCCGCCCCGCTCCATCAGCCGCTGCGTCAGACGTTCATAGATCGGTTGCCCCTGGGCCAGCGCCAGCAATCCCTGTCGCAGGTGAACACGGCGCTGGTACTGGCGGTGCTGTACCACCGATGACACCACGCCCCGCCCCGGCGCGCACAGCAGCGAAATCATGAACAGGGCAAAACTGACCAGCACGATGATCGGCCCCGTCGGCACATCAGGCACCGCTGCCGAAATCGCAGCGCCCACATAGCCCGACAGCCCGCCGACAATCCCCGCCCCCAACAGCACACGGTCCACCCGCTCGGTCCAGAACCGCGCGGTGACGGGCGGGATGATCAGCAGGGCCACGATCAGGATCAGCCCAACAATCTTCAGCCCCACAACCGTTACGGCCAGAACGATCCCCATCATCGCCAGATCAATCCGGTTCACATTCCGTCCGGTCGCCAGGGCAAAATCGGGATCAAAAGCGACCAGCGTCAGCGGTCGCCGCAGGATCAGCACCAGCGCCAGCGTCAGCGCCGCCGCCAGCACCAGCACCAGCGCATCGCTTTGCAACATGCCGGCGGTGGACCCCAACAGGAAACTTTCCAACCCCGCCTGCCGTCCGCTCGACATGGTCTGGATAAAGGTCAGCACCACGATGCCAAAGCCGAAGAACACCGACAGCACGGCGCCAATGGCCGCATCCTCGGCCAGCCGCGTGCGGGTGCTCAGCCAGTTCACACAAAGCAAACCGATGGCCGCCGACACGGCCCCGCCGGCCAGCAACCCGATCAGATTGCGCCCGTCCCCGCCCAGTGCCACCATCAGGACAAAAGCCAGCCCGACACCGGGCAAGGTCGCGTGGCTGACCGCATCACTGACAAGCGCACGTTTGCGCAGAAACAAAAACGATCCGCCCACGCCCCCCGCAACGCCCAGAATACCCGCGCCCAGCGTCACCAGCGTCGCGTTATAGCCCAGCCCCAAAAGCAGCGCGTCCCAGATCATCGCGCGGCGGTCCCGGTCCCTGTACCGATCAGCGTATCAGCCAGCGCATCCATCTGCGCCCCCGCCAGCCGCCCGCCATAGGCGGTTTGCAGGTTCGTTTGGGTAAAGGTCGTCGCGACCGGCCCTTCGGCAACGGCCTGTGTATTGATCAGGAACACATCGTCGAAATAATCACGCACAGTGCTCAGGTCATGATGCACCGCCACCACCGTCTTGCCCGCATCGCGCAGGCCCTTCAGCACGTTGATGATCGCCTGCTCTGTCGCCGCATCGACCCCGGCAAAGGGTTCGTCCAACAGATACAGGTCCGCCCCCTGCGCCAATGCGCGCGCCAGGAACACCCGTTGTTGCTGTCCGCCCGAAAGCTGTCCGATCTGGCGGGTGGCGAAATCGGTCATGCCGACCCGCTCAAGGCAATCCATGGCCTGCGCGCGATGTTTGGCGCGGACCCGTCCCAACAGGCCCAACTGGCCGTACATGCCCATCAACACCACGTCGATCACACGCGTCGGAAAGTCCCAGTCGACGCTGGCCCGTTGCGGAACATAGGCGATGTGGTCCCGCTGCCATGCTATCGGTTGTCCTAGGACGGTCACCGTACCCGCAAGCGGTTTCAGAATACCCAATGCAGCCTTGAGCAAGGTCGACTTGCCGGCCCCGTTCGGCCCGATGATCGCCGTCATATGGCCTGCGCGCACGGTCATATCGACAGAAAAAACCGCAGGTTTCTGCCCATAAGACACCGTCAGCCCGCGTATCGCCAGCGGGCTGGCCAGACGACGTTCGGCGTCGGTGGGCGCGTCCTTGTCCCGTGCCAATGTGATTGTCATGGCTCAGGCTCCCTGATTCAACTGACCGGACATCCCGCCCGCGGGCACGTCGGCACCCAGCGCACGGGCAATGGTGGTCACGTTGTGGTCGATCATGCCGATATACGTCCCCTCATAGGTGCCATCCTGCCCCATAGCGTCACTGAACAGCTCGCCGCCCACACGCACGTCGTGGCCACGGGCCGCAGCCCCCTCGACGAGCGCACGCATGTTGCGATCCGACACCGAGCTTTCGACAAAGACCGCGCTCAGCCCGCGTGTCACGATGGTGTCAACCAGCGCACTGACGCGGTGCAATCCGGCCTCGCTTTCGGTGGAAATCCCCTGAATGCCGATGACCTCGAACCCATAGGCACGGCCAAAGTAGCCAAAGGCGTCATGGGCCGTCAGCAGCACCCGCTGTTCGGGCGGCACCTGTTCCAGCGTGTGGCGGGCATAGACATCCAGCTCCCCCAGTCGCGCGGCATAGGCCTGCGCATTGGCGGCAAAGACATCGGCCATCTCGGGGCGCACCTCGCCCAGCACGCGGCCGATCTCGGTCACCACGCCTGTAAACAGCTCCGGTGCCATCCAGACGTGCGGGTCATAGCGGTTTTCATAATCTGCATGGGCCAGTAGCTGCTCTTTCGGCAACGCCTCGGCCACGGCAAAGACCTGACGTTGGCGCGCGAGGGTGTGGAAGAATTCCTCCATCTGCGCCTCAAGATACAGACCATGCCACAGGACCGCGTCGGCCCGGGTCATGGCAACAATGTCGCTGCGGGTCTGGCGGTACGAATGCGGATCGACCCCCGGCCCCATCAGCGCCTTGACCGTTACCGCATCGCCGCCGACTTCGCGGGCGGCGTCTGCGATCATGCCCGTGGTGGCAACCACGCTCAGCGGGGCTGCGGCAAAGGACGGGCGGGCCAGCACGCTGGCGGTCAGGGCAGCGAAACCACCCAAGGCTGCACGGCGGGACATGGAATGTGTGTATGTTTTATGTGTCATGGCTCCAAATATGAGAATCATTCGCAACAAGTCAAGCTAATTGAGAATGGCTCGCAATAAGGCGCCGAAAGTGCCTGTTTTTCAGTCGAAAGAGATCACGAAAGCCGCCCCTCCCGTGGCGTTCTGGTCGTCCAGCGTGATCCGGGCACCGTGGGCAGACAGCAGGGTTTGCACGATTGTCAGGCCCATACCCGTGCCGCCCGCATCGCGGCGGGTGGTAAAGAACGGATCGAAAATGCGCCCGGCGTTGCCCGCGCCGATGCCGCGGCCATCGTCCACGATGTGCAACGACTGCCCCCGGCAGGCCAGCATCAGCCGCCTGGCCCCGTGGGCGGCAGCGTTCTGCGCCATCTGGTCGATCACCACGGTCAGATCGCTCAGCGACAGGGGCACCGTGCCATCCTGTTCGACAATGATCTGTACGTCGCCAACCTTGGCAGGCAATGCCTGCAGCTGCGTCTGCCCCGGTCCGCTGCTTTGGCTGGCCGCGGCATGGCGCTGCAATTGTGTCACCAGAGCCTGCATCCGCGCGGCAGACGCTTCGATCGTGTCGATCAACTGGGCCTGATCGCGTGCAGGCAGGTCCGATTGCAACAGCTCTGCCGCGCCACGCAGGCTGGTCAGGGGGGATTTCAGCTCGTGCGTGACATGATCGGCATAGGCCCGCAGGCTGGCCGCCCGCGATTGCAACGTGTCGCCCATGGCGATCACACTGGCCCCCAGCGCGCCAAACTCGGGCGTGCCGAAATGCGTGGGCGGAGTGGCGTCGCTGCGCCCCTCGCGCACAGCGCGCGCATAGGTGGTCAGCCGCGCCACAGGCCGCAGCACCAACCGCCACAGCAAAAACGCCAGAACGGCGGTCGACACCACCGCCATCCAGAACAGCAACCACCCGGTCTCGCCCCAGCCCAGAATGTTACCTGCCAGCCGGAACCACACGATCCCGATCAGCGGCAGACAGAGAACCGCCGCCAGCGTCCCGCCGATGACAAAGGCCAGCGGCGGACGCCACTTTGCCTTTATCCGCGACATGGGCCCATCCGCACGCCAACGCCATGCACCGTCTCGACCGCATCGGCACAGCCTGCTTCGGACAGTTTGGACCGCAGATTGCGCAGGTGGCTGTCCACGGTCCGGTCGCTGACATGGATGTTGGCCCCATACATCGCATCGGTCAGCGCGGGCCGCGAAGCGACCTGTTCGGGCCTTTGCATCAGGTGGTCCAGCAGCGCCATCTCGCGGTTGGTCAGCGCCAACGGCACGCCGGCGACGGCACAGTGGTGGCGGGCCGCGTCCACCTCCAGAACACCCCGCGTGCGTGTCGTTCCCTGCTGCACAACGCTGCTGCGGCGCAGGATGGCGCGCACGCGGGCCACCAGTTCGCGGGGCGAGAACGGCTTGGTCACGTAATCATCGCCGCCCAGTTCAAAGGCCAGCACGCGGTCAATCTCGTCCTCGCGCGCGGTCAGGAACAGCACCGGCGTCTGATCCGTGGTGCGCAGTTCCCGGCACATCGCCAGCCCGTCCATCTCGGGCAGGCCGATGTCCAGCACGATCAGGTCAAACCGCCCGGTGCGCCCCTTGGCCAGCCCCTCGGCCCCGTCGCCTGCGGCCTCGGTGCGGAACCCGGCCTGTTCCAGTGCGATGCGCAACACATCGCGGATTTGCGCATCATCATCGACAATCAGAATGGTCTGGGTGCTCATTGGGTCAACTGCTTTGCTTCAATGGCCTGCAAGCTACGGCGCAGCCGCGCGTTGCGAAAGCCCCATTCCCGCCAGTCCGCAGGTTCGAACAGCTCTGGCCCGATGCCCGGCTGCAGCATCGGACACAACGGATACCCTGTTTTTGCCTCGTGTCTGGTCACGGCAGGCAGGGCCCCTTCACCCAGGTAGCGGCAGATATACCAGGAATCCTTTACCACCTCTTGCGTCAGATTGTGGCGTGCGATGACCCCGTCAAAGTTGATGAAAGCACAGACATAGAGGGTCACCACGCCAATGCCACCCGAGCGCAGCAGCATCCAGCCGGTATCCTTGCGCGCCGCAACCTGCCAGACCACGACACCCAGCCCCGCAGCGACCACGCCCATCCAGATAAAGGCCGACACCCGCAGCCGCGTCAGCCCGAACACGTCGACATAGGTGTCCAGCCGCACCACCGACGCCAGCACCAGCGCCAGTGTCTGCGCCAGCCACGCCAGCAGCAACACCCGCAACAGCGGCTTCTCCTCGGCAAAGGGACGCGCCATCACCGCAAACAACCCCGCCAGCAGCGCCGTCACCAGCAACGGATAGGCACCGCGATGGGCATATGTCGCATGGCTCATCCCCTCGGGCAGGCCTGCGTCACCGTACAGCATGACGATATCCATCACCGTCTGCACCGCGAACATCGCGTTGAACAGCACCAGCGACCGCGCGACCGAACCCGCGTTGATCACACCGACACGCCGCACCGTGTGGCGCGCGGGGGCGGGCATCAGCCTGCTGTGCAGGCGCGCAATCACCAGACAGGGCCAGATCAGCAGCGCCATCAATCCCCAGAACACCCCGCGCCACAGGTTCACATCGGGCAGGCGCAGATCGTTCAGGCTTTGCGACCAGCGATCCAGCACCGGGTTCGCTTCCAGCAGCAGCAAGGCAAAGACACCGCCCAGGATCACCGGCACCGCCCAGGCCATGACCAGTCGCTCCAGATCCCAGCCAGACGGCTTTACCGACACCATTTGCCGCGCGGCCTGCGCCCCGTCGCGCACCGTGGCCACGGGACCGACCCACCACAACCGCAGCGCACTGCGGATCACCGCGGCACGCCTGATCCCCGCGACAAAGACCACAACCAGCGACAGGCCGACCATGCTGATCACCACCGACAGCGGCTGCACCAACTCGACCAGCGGAAGCACCGCCAGCGCCACGCCACCGCCTGCTTGCCATGCGACCCGCGCTGGCACATCTGCCAGCCAGATCGCCACACCGCCCAAAATCGCGCAGAACAGCGCCAGCGACACACCCGCCGACACCTGCCAGACCAGCGCATCCGACAGCGCGATCAGCGCCACCAGCAGCGCCAGCCGCACCGGCCCCGTGCGGTCGCCTTGCCACCCGATCTTCTTGCGTGGTGCGGGCGGGTTGCTGCCTTCCAGCCACCAACCGTCGTTTTGCATCGCCAGCGGCACGCCGCGCATGATTGCCGTTTTCATCTGTCCTGCCTCTCAAGTCATTTTTTCTGCCTCTTCAATGCCAAAGCATTCGCGCAAGCCCCGCGTGCCGTTTGTGCAGTTTTTGTGCAAAAGCTGACGCCGCGCCGCATCTTGCGCTTGAACCACGCCCGTGCCAGTTTTCAGACCTTGTTCCTTTGAAGGTGACCCCATGCTTCAACCCGCCACCACATCGCAGGACGCCCACCTGCCGCAGCTGACCCTGACCCGAAATCCGGGCATGGATCTGGATATGAACTGGGTCCGCTCGGTACAGGCCAACACCTCGGCCATCGAACGCCGCGCGGCAACATTGCCCGCCCGCCGGTCGGTGAAAAAGGACTATCAGGCGGCATGGCTGCTAAAGGCGGTGACCTGCATCGACCTGACCACCTTGTCGGGCGACGACACCGCCGCCCGCGTCCGCCGCCTGTGCGCCAAGGCGCGCCATCCGGTGAACGCGCAGGTGCTGGCAGCACTGGACATGCCGGGCATCACCACCGGCGCGGTCTGTGTCTATCACGAGATGGTCGAAACTGCTGTGGCCGCGCTGGAGGGGTCAGGCATTCCAGTCGCCGCCGTATCCACCGGCTTTCCTGCGGGCCTGTCGCCCTTTGACCTGCGCATCGAGGAAATCCGCCGCAGCGTCGCCGCGGGGGCATCCGAAATCGACATCGTCATCTCCCGTCGGCACGTTCTGGAAGGCAACTGGCAGGCGCTCTACGATGAAATGCGCGAAATGCGCGCCGCCTGCGGCGAGGCCCACGTCAAGGCGATCCTGGCCACCGGCGAACTGGGCACCCTGCGCAACGTCACCCGCGCGTCTCTGGTCTGCATGATGGCCGGCGCCGATTTCATCAAGACATCCACCGGCAAGGAAAGCGTGAACGCCACCCTGCCCGTCAGCCTGACCATGATCCGCGCGATCCGCGACTATCACACCGCCACCGGCATCCACGTCGGCTACAAACCTGCAGGCGGGATTTCCAAGGCCAAGGACGCGATCACCTATCTTGCCCTGATCAAGGAAGAGCTGGGCGCGCGCTGGCTGCAACCCGACCTGTTCCGCTTTGGCGCGTCGTCCCTGCTGGGCGACATCGAACGCCAGCTGGAACACCACGTCACAGGCAACTATTCAGCCGCTCACCGCCATCCGATGGGATAAATCATGACCGTGAAAGAGATTTTTCAGACGATGGACTATGGCCCCGCCCCCGAATCCGCCGAAGAAGCCCTGACATGGCTTGTCGATCAAGGCAGCCGTTTCGGCCATTTCATCGACGGCCAGTTCACCAAGCCCGCGACAGGATTTGACAGCACCAACCCTGCCACGGGCGAGGCACTGGCCACCCTGACGCAGGCCACACAGGCCGATGTGGACAAGGCCGTGGCCGCCGCCCGCAAGGCACAGCCCAAGTGGGAAAAACTGGGCGGTCCGGGCCGTGCGCGTTTCCTTTATGCCATTGCGCGCCTGCTGCAAAAACACAGCCGCCTGTTCGCGGTGCTGGAAACGCTCGACAACGGCAAACCGATCCGCGAAAGCCGCGACATCGACATTCCACTGGCGCAGCGGCATTTCTACTATCACGCGGGCATGGCCCAGCTGATGGAAGAGGCCTTGCCCGACCGCGCGGCCTTGGGCGTCTGTGGCCAGATCATCCCGTGGAACTTCCCGCTGCTGATGCTGGCCTGGAAAATCGCGCCCGCGCTGGCGATGGGCAACACCGTGGTGCTGAAACCTGCGGAGTATACCTCGTTGACTGCGCTGCTGTTCGCCGACATCTGCCGTCAGGCCGGCCTGCCTGCGGGCGTGGTCAACATCGTCACCGGCGACGGGGCGGTGGGCGAAATGATCGTGAACGCCGATGTGGACAAGATCGCCTTTACCGGTTCCACCGCCGTAGGCCGCCGCATCCGAGAGGCGACCGCAGGCACCGACAAGGAACTGACGCTGGAGCTGGGCGGCAAGTCCCCCTACATCGTCTTTGACGACGCCGATCTGGATTCGGCTGTCGAAGGGCTGGTTGATGCCATCTGGTTCAATCAGGGACAGGTCTGCTGCGCCGGTTCGCGCCTGTTGGTGCACGAACCCGTGGCCGAACGGTTCTATGCCAAATTGCGCGCCCGCATGGACAAGCTGCGCATCGGCAACCCGCTGGACAAAAGCATCGACGTGGGCGCCATCGTCGATGCGACCCAACTGAAAACCATCACCGACATGGTCGCCGCCAACAGCGATGGCGACATGCACCAGACGGCCTGTGACCTGCCCGCGCGCGGCTGTTTCTACCCGCCGACGCTGATCACCGACCTCGATACCGCGCATCCCTTGATGCAAGAGGAAATCTTTGGCCCGGTTCTGGTTGCCACCACTTTCCGCACGCCTGCGGAAGCGGTCGAGCTGGCCAACAACACCCGCTACGGGCTGGCCGCGACCCTGTGGACCGAGAACATCAACCTTGCGCTGGACGTGGCCCCGAAACTGGCCGCCGGTGTGGTCTGGACCAATGCCACCAACCTTTTTGACGCTGCCGCAGGCTTTGGCGGCGTGCGTGAAAGCGGCTTTGGCCGCGAGGGCGGCTGGGAAGGGCTGGCTGCCTACACCAAGCCGAAAGATGCAAAGAAACCCCTGTCGCTGATCGCCCCCTTCGAGGGCGACAAGGGCCCCGCCGAGGACATCGACCGCACCGCCAAGCTGTACATCGGCGGCAAACAGGCGCGCCCCGACGGCGGCTATTCGACGCCGGTCTATGGCAAGAACGGAACGCTTCTCGGCCATGCCTCCCAGTCCAACCGCAAGGATGTGCGCAACGCGGTCGAAGCGGCACAGGCGGCCAAGAGTTGGGGGAAGACCACAGGCCACCTGCGCGCGCAAATCTTGTACTACATTGCCGAAAATATGTACGCACGCGCGGACGAGTTCGCGGCGCGGATAAACGCGCTTCAGGGTGGCCGCACCGGCGCGCAAGAGGTCAGCGACAGCATCAACACCCTGTTCACCGCCGCAGCCTGGGCCGACAAATACGACGGACAGGCGCACGGCGTCCCGATCCGCGGCGTGGCGCTGGCGATGAAGGAGCCCACCGGCGTGATCGCGGCCCTGTGCCCCGACGCGCATCCCTTGCTGGGTCTGGTGTCGCTGATGGCCCCCGCCATCGCCATGGGCAACCGCATCATCCTGGGTGCCTCGCAACCCTTCCCGCTGGTGGCCACCGACTTTTACCAGATCCTCGACACGTCGGACGTGCCCGCCGGCGTGGTCAACATCCTGACCGGCCCGCACGAGGCGCTGGCCGACACCATGGCCCGCCATATGGATATCGACGCGGTCTGGTCCTTCTCGGATCCGGCCCTATCGGAAACCATCCGCAAGGGATCGGCCAGCAACCTCAAACGGACCTGGATCGGCACCAGCCTGCCCGCGACAAAGGACACGCTGGCCGCAGCGACAGAAGTCAAAAACATCTGGATTCCCTACGGCGAATAACGGGTTTCTTTTGGCTCCAAATATCCCGGAG
>TARA_R110000765_G_scaffold74402_1_pt1 | contig 23067 bp, 19 predicted proteins | sample TARA_R110000765 | Tara Oceans TARA_R110000765 (sample SAMEA4398168) | marine metagenome | biome: Polar Biome; feature: [MES] marine water layer (ENVO:01000295) within the mesopelagic zone...; material: water (ENVO:00002006), including particulate matter (ENVO:01000060) such as...... | reverse complement strand
GCACGGAAACACAGCGGTATCCAAAAAGAGGTCACCACCCATAGCCTGCGCCACAGTTATGCCACCCATCTGTTGGAAATGGGGCTGGACATCATGAGCGTAAAGGACCTGTTGGGACATGCGGATATACAGACCACGCTTACCTACCTGCACGTGGCACAATTGGGCAGGCAAAGGCCGTTCAGTCCGTTGGAGCGGCTTTACGATAAATAGGCATGGAACGCGCCGCTTACGAAGTGGCCCAGGTATTGGAACGCAACAGGGAACACCTGGCCGGCCTTTGTGCCAATAGCTGGCCGCTAAGGACCCTGCACGCCCTGCGCAAATGCCGTACCGCAGCATTGGGCGGGCATATCGACCGTTGCGACAACCCGGACTGCCATAGGCTGCACCTTAGCTACAACAGTTGCCGGAACCGCCACTGTCCCAAGTGCCAGGGACACAAACGGGAACAATGGATCAGGGCAAGGGAGGCCGAACTGCTGAACGTCCCTTACTTCCATGTGGTCTTTACCCTTCCATCGGAACTTAACAGGATATGCCTTTATGACCCCAAAACGATCTATAACCTTTTGTTCGCGACGGCCTGGCAGGTGATCAAGGGGTTTTCGTCCAACCCCAATTTTCTGGGGGCCGACCCGGGAATGGTCGCCATCCTGCATACCTGGGGCCAAAATCTGTCCCTTCACCCGCACCTGCACTGCATTGTACCGGGAGGTGGGATCTCAAGATCGGGCAAATGGAAACCCGCTAGGAACAAAGGGAAATATCTGTTCCCTGTAAAGGCAATGAGCAATGTATTTAGAGCCCGGTTCGTGGCAGGGCTGCGAAAAAGTCTGAAAAAAGAACTGCCCTGCGGATTTTGTGAAAGCCTTTTTAGAAATGAATGGGTAGTCTATTGCAAGCGTCCATTTTTAGGGCCGGCACAAGTGGTAGAATATCTTGGCCGATATACCCACAAGATTGCCATCGGTAACCATCGGATAAAGAATTTGGACGGTCAGGGCATTACTTTTTCCGTAAAGGATTACCGCCATGCAGGAAAGAAGTCCCTAATGCTGTTATCCGACAAAGAGTTCATCAGGCGGTTTGCAATGCATGTGCTCCCGAAAGGGTTCGTGCGGATACGGCATTATGGGATCCTGAGCAGTTCCAAGAAAAAAGAGTTGCTCCCAATACTGCAAAAGGTCCTGGGCGGTCAGGTGCCCAATGGACGGCCTCCCTTGAAACATCGCCGATGTCCTTACTGCCAGATCGGGATTATGGCGACCGTAGCGGTCTTCGACAGCCGTGGCCCGCCCAAAGCATGGTCGGACCGTTTGAAAAAAAGTGCCCCAAGGACAACGCTACAAGAAGCGTAAGGGGAGGCCCATGGCCAAAATTAAAATAACAGGAGGGAAAGGCCGCTCCGGAGAGTAAAATGGGCCAAGGAAATTAAAAAAGGCACCAGGACAGACCAGGAAAAGGGGCGACCACCAAATTATGGGAACCGCTCCGGCCTCAAGATCCATCTGAAAAACTCCATCAAACCATAGCAATCCCCATAGTAAGGGACAAACGGACCCGGTTCAGTCAACACTGCGTTCATGTTTGGCCGTACCGGCCACACGAACGCTTAGTTATTGTACCCAGTTTTTATTTTAAATATTCTATTAATAAATTCAGTTCTTTTTCTGTGTAATTAAATTTATGCATTGTTCCGTTATTGCCCCAAAAACCTTTAAGTTTTAATGCGTATTCATCTTTTGCTTTGAGTAAAGAATCTTGTTTGGTCAAATAAGTTTTTAAGTAAGTGGTTCCGACTTTTTCCACAACTCCAGCTAGATAGTTATGTCTCATTTCTTTTGACACGTGACATTTTCGACAATCTTCCATAAAAATTTTTTTTCCGAGTTCAAATTCAGGCGTTGTCTTTTCGGCTTGGACTACTGTTGGCTCATAATCAATTGTCTTTTGGTAAAATTCCGTAATTCCGGTTTTTTTAACCACAAAAATGAAAAGTCCGATGAGTAAAATCAGAATTATACTTGAAGCAATTAAAATCCGAAGTATAAGTTTTTTCGGGTTTTTCATTCAGATTACGGTTTTTCTCAAATTGGGTACAACTTGTTTATATAACTGTATGATACATCTTTATACCTCCAAAATGGAATAAAACTGAAGTAATAGTTCATTGTTTATTAACAGTATATAGGGTTATCCTTAAATGAATATATACCAAGTAGTGGGGGGAAGTACTTGTAGATCAAGTCCCTAAAATAGGTGTTAATTATCGTATTTTCTACGCTTTTCCATAAGATTTAGGCCCAAGCCTTATCATTTCTACGAAGTGCTATAATAATCCGATAAAATACGCAACTATTATGAGAATGGTTAATGGGTTATCTTATGAAGTTATTTGGCGGTGTTACCCACAATCATTTAAATATAGTTGATGGCTACTGATAGGTAAACCTCCTTGGGCTAACATCGAAACCTTGGTCACGGATATAAAGAAATCGCTTGCAACAGTTGCTTTAAAGATTGGTCCCCACTTGTGCAAACCGGCTACATTTTTTCATCACAAGCTACATGTTCCCACAACAATTAGGGTATAGCAACCGTTCTATACATGGTTTGCCATAACGTATAAAAAAGGGCGTGGGGATCCATTCGGCAAGCAGCATTGCATAACCATCCACACGCTACTGTCGGTAATTTACTTGTCATGACGGTCATCCACGGGCAAATAGGGACTTTAAAACAGATCAGGAAAACATTGGACGTCCATGGGATCAGTAGGTTCAATTCTACTGCCGACATCAATAGGTTCCTTAAAAACTTCGACAATGAAAGAGAGGAACTCTTCTTTAAGATCGAGCGCGATTTTGATCTGGAACTGGACAAAATGCAGGCCCAGGGGTACCACCTGGAAAAAGATTTTGATCTTTTAAAGACCACTGCCAAAGCTAATCTCAAAAACTATATAAGACGGCTGCATTCCAAATGTGACGTCTTAAGAAAACCTGCCAAGAATGCAGTTATGGAACTGCTATATTGGTATGGGTTACAATTCCTCCTCCTTATAAAGTACATCCTAGAAAAAAACTTTGACCGCATTGTAGGTCTGCGGGTACGTGGGAGTAAAAAACGGCTGGAAGTGGTCCTAAAGGCCATCAATGGGTATAGTGCCGATCGGCATGCCCTGATTTCCACACGTTGCGATGATCAATTTAGGAAGCTTCTCCATATGCGTTCGGTGGCCACCGATCTATTGCCCATGATTGCAGGGGCCGTTGGGGAAGATATGGTGGTAGGGGAACTGAAAAAATTATCCGGCAACCAGGTGTTGATCAATGATTTTTCCATTGTATTTGAAAACCCCCGCTATCATAAACAAACTAATTCGCGCATTCGTAGTATCCAAATAGACCACTTACTGATCAATACTTCCGGTATCTTTATCATCGAGACCAAAAATTGGAGCAAGGCATCCATTGCAAGCTTGGACCTTTGGTCCCCTTTACAACAGGTGCAAAGGGCAAATTTTGCGCTCTAAACCATGCTCCATGGTCATAGTACAAACACGGATCGTCTTCTAAGGGAGCACCATTGGGGAACCAAAAAAGTTCCCATTAGGAATATTTTGGCGATGATCCGTCACAGGCCCAGGGAAAAGTTCAGCAATGTCGCCGTAAAAACCCTCCAGGAACTCAATGCCTATATTGGGTATCATGAGCCCATTTTTGCGCCCGATGAGGTCCACCGGATTGCCGAATACCTACTAAAGATCAACAATAAAGGGTGTTTCACTTTCCCCGCGGGCAACCGAAAGTGATGTGTGCCCACCTAAATATGACATCGAACTCCATGCCTAAAAAGCCGCCGCCAAGCCTACTTGGAAGCGCAGCCTATAATCATGCAAAGAGGATCGGTAAGGACGATTGTTAAAACGCTAGTGCCCATGGGGGAAACTGGGGGATGGGTTTAGTTAACTGGGTGTTTTATTTCCATTCCTGTTTTAAGATACTATACACATAAGTTCCTGCACTTTCTCCATAGGATTGAACATTATAATTTCTCAACAATCCTTCTTTGACAGCTCCGAGTTGGTCTTTTCCATTTCGTTTTTTAATTCCACCCTAGTAAAAAATCCGGCAACGCAACAGTTGCATCCGAGTAAAAAGTCCATCGTACGGTTTGCATTATTTCAGCTGATTCTTCTTGTATTTTTGGATAAGTTTTTCCGCCCCTTTTAGCATAATCATATGTGAACTCGGATTTATTGTAGGTAAATTTTTATCATCAGGAAAAATAGGGTCTTGATGTTCCGTCTTTCCATAAACCTGAGAAGAAGAGATTAAAATTTGTGAATTTAAGTCATATATTGAAATTGAAACAGAAGCGCTATTACTGGAATTTTCTATTTGATTCGGGAAAGATATAGAACCAGCACCGTCACTAATAACATTTCCTCCAATATTGATAATGTAATCACAACCAGTGTCTCTTTTTAATTCTTTCAAATCCGAGTCCGATAAATCAAATTTAATTTTTGGTGCCACCAGTTTGGTACTTCGCAAATCGTTCATTTCAATCAAAGAGTCCCCAAGAATTTTTTTGAAATCTTTAAGTGAATGGTGATAGAGTTCAGTATCGAATATTTTCGAGTTTGATTGTGTTCTGTTGAGAATCCATTTCCCATTGCTAAAGTCCAATTGCTTTCCGGTATCGAAGAAATAATTGTATTTCGCACCGGCACAAGAATAAAGGGTAGAAATTATGAGTATTAAGTATATTTTTTTCATTGAAAATTTATATGCCATAATAGTTGGCAACATTATAGGATTAAATAATGTAAGACAAGGGCGCAGTTTTTTTGGTTCGCCGTTGAATTTTGAGATTTCGGTTTTGCGCTATCCTAGTGTCAAGTCAACGTTTAAATGACGGGTAAGGAATGATGGATCTTGAGTTGGGCCAAGGCGCAAAAAACGCACATAGCCGCCCGCGTGTCGCAGAAGCTTTAGCGGAGGCACTAGCTACGTAAGGATTTTTGCAACGCAGGAGCGGCTCAAGAGACACTTTAAATTACCCGTAGGTTTAGGCTTGACTGGACACTAACTATTGATTTGGATCCTTTTTATTTCTTACCAATTTAGGGAATTTTGGTTTGTGTATGGAGGATTTTTCTTTGCTTTCCTTAAGTGGTAATGATTAAATAGGAATGGCTGGCATTAATAACCGGGATATATTATTAACTGGCAGGCCACTTGGTAAGGGGAAACTAGGCTAAGGTTCAGTCAACACGGCGTTCATGTTTGGCTCCCGCAAATTTCGCGGGACAGGCCGTACCGACCACACGAACGCTTAGATATCAGCTGTAGTTATTTATTTTTCTTTGATATTGCTATTATAGTTTTCAATAATCAGTTTTGCTACCAATTCTGGATTTTGATAATATATGCCGTGGCTGTATTTTGGCAACAAAATAATTCTACTGTTATCATTGTCCTTTATCAAATCCGTGAAATGCTGTATTCTCAAATTATCGTATTCTTTCCACCAAGGCTTGAAATTAATTCCTAGATTAAGGTTCTTATTTAATTCTTCGTCTGGTTGTTCGATAGGTTTGTTATATGAAATAATTACCGTTGCAGCAATATTCCTATTCAATTCAGGTAAGTGTTGATATTCTTGAAAGTAACCCGATACACTAGATTTCAAAGCCCTTGTGGCATCATTCCTTGCTCCTTGGCCAAAACTATCATTTTCGGACATCATTTTCTGAATTAACAAAGACGTTTCCCGATAACCAGTAGCACTTTTAGATTTTATTCTTGCTTCTTCATCCTCTTCAACAGTCAACATAAAGTCGGTTGGGTCCGAAAAAACGAGCCCACAAACTTCGTTTGGGAACTTAGATGCGAATAATCTTATGTACGGTCCACCTATGGAATGCCCAACCAATAAATATGGTGGTTCAATGTTCAAGGTTGTTAATAAATTATGTAGTCGATCGGCAAGTTGAGAATCAGATGTTATTTCAGTATCTAGCTCTGATTTTCCAACTCCATTTCTAGCGTATTGAATACCCGAAATATTACTAGGTAGAAAAGGAAGAATAGGGCCAAAAGTTCCGCCACCTAATCCCGTTTCGAAAACAAGAATTGGTTCCCCTTTTTTTCTGTTTTCAATATTGAAGGATTTGTACGCTATTCTTTTGCCATCGACAACAACTAATTCGTTATCGTTATTTTGAGCATGATTTGACGGATTTAAGGCAATTACAAATAAAATGCTCAGAATTATTTTAAGTTCACTTCTCATATTTAGTGATTCAGATGTTTGTATTTTCTCCTGATGCAAAATTATTGGAGTAAATAGGAGAGAATTGAAAAAGACGTATGTCATTTTTACGCCATCTGTATGACAATGTAGGATTTAAAGAACATTTGGGACGAAGCTTAATACTTCCTTTTCTTTATTTATCTGAACTGATATATGTATTGTAATGATGATATTTGCTAACCCATAAGTTAAATAAGAGACTATTAAAATTATAGGAAATCCTCCATACCCTTTTCCTGCTAACAGGAATAGAATAACTAGGAAAAAAGGTAGTGCTAACATACTTAAAATTTGAAAATTCAAAATTTTCTTTCCAATAGTATTCATCTTTCTATCATTTCTATTCTTGAAAAATATAATTGATGGGAAAATAATATTACCAAATGGGATTACCAACATTGTTAAAACACTAAAATTCATAAGTTTCAATGTTTTTATGTTGTTTTTTACAAATAATTTGGGGTTACCTTCATCATGAAATATATCTGAGCTTTCAATGGATAAAGTTTTCGCTAAAGTTTTGAGGGTATGAGAACTTCCCGTTGACAATCCTTTTTCGATTCGCTGAATAGTTCTAATGGATATTCCAGAAGACTTTGATAACTCTTCTTGAGTCAGGTTTTTAAGTCTTCTATGCTCCTTTAAGCTATTCTTCATTGTGGTTTTCAAATTACCGTTAACATTATAGGATTAAATCAGGTAAGCCAAGGGCGCAGTTCTTTAATGTAACTATGCGGTCTCGGTTTTGCGCTATCCTTGCTACAGGGATTGGATCCTTTTTATTTTTTCCAATTTAGGGATTTTTAGTCAATAATATGCAAAGAGGTTGGACAGGAGCGGTGTTTGGCCAGCCAATTTAAGGGAAGGCACGAGCCAGTGGGGAATTTTATTTGTTTTCTTTAAAGTGGTACAATTTAAAACGGGATGGCTGGCACTGATGCATTAAAGAAAGCCTGTAAAGCGGTTTAAATAAGCTGGATTTTCTAAAAATTAGGACTTGTACAACGGCTGCCCGTGTTGGTTTTGTTGAAAGCTGGTTTGCAAAGGCCTCCAAAAATATCCGGTTACTTGCTGACCTAAAAAGAGAAACTGCCTTAAAAGGGAGTTATAGAAGTTTGTTTTTTTTATAATTTATTTGCTTGTGCAACGGTTACGTTCGTTTTATGGGACTTTAAAAAACTAGAATTTAACGTCTCACCAAACGCAGTTTCTTTTAACGAGGTGATGTACTTCATTTATTTGAACTCACTTTTCTGATACAACATAATGCTTCTTTCCATAACCGACGCGCCCGTCCCTTGAAATAGCCTCTACAACAATTATATAGTCGCCCGGAACGTCTCCATTATAAAAACGAGCCGATGCGCTTCCTGACTTATCAGTGCTCAGATGGGGTTGCCAGTGGATAAGTGCCCTAAGATCCGGCTTTTGTTCTTTGGTGGGAATCGGACTGTCGTATTTTGGGGTGTAGAATTCCATGACCGGGGAAAAGACCTCGACAGACGTATTAAAGGTGCCAGGTGTCGGCCTTATGGAAGTATTGATACCTAAACCGCCTTTGGTAACCACAGAAATGATATGTCCAAGAGATGGCGTATTCATGGGACTTACCTCTGGAAAAACACTCTGGTACAAGCTCCTAAAGGAACTGGCGTACTGGATAAGTTCTACCCGCTCTATAATTTCGGGGGACATATTGGACACCTGACCATATTGGTGTTTGTCAAGCGGTTTACCGTCGACGATCAATAAAGTCCCCTCCTTTTTTGGATTTCCCGGTACGATACCGCGTCCGGATTGATATCTTACGGCTCCATACTGTCCCGCTCTGACATGCGCAAGCATAAACCCGTCGCTATATTTTTCAATAAATACCTGATCTCCGTAATTGAAAAGAAGGATACTGTATAGCCCATAGGACCATTTTTTCTCCTTTGCCCTTAAATCATCTCCATTGACGATCCCATCTGGTTCTCCGTATTTGTCGTAAAGTTTTTTGCGCTCGGGACTTAAGAGGTTGTCGGTAACAATCACCTCGTCCAGTTGCGTAACCCCATAGAGGGAATCTAATATGGCTTCTGTTCGGACACGTTCCATTCCCGCCACGGCCACACTTCTGATCAGGGTATCCAGTTGACGAAAGGCCGGCCTACGATCATAGGTTACTTTTGGAGGCTTTGGGTTATTCAAATTGATCCTATAATCAAGTTTATTCCCCTTTTTTCCATCATCTACCGTAAGTAGGACCCGCATGGGTGGGCCATAGGTATCCTCCATCATGAACCTGAAGTTACCCAGACTATCGGTGGTTCCTGAGTAGAAGACCGGTGACTTTGAGAAGGAAGATAAGGTAAGCCCCACGCCTTCCTTAGAGAGTTTGCTCCTTCCGGGGGCCTGTACCGAGCCCCTGACCTCGAGGCGAGACTGAGGCCAATAAAGGGTCTTCTCGATGCGTTTTGCAGGATATTTGTAACGGCGCCAGCCCTGGGAGAGCATAAGGGCGTCGAGGTCCTGGGCACGTCCGGTATTCTGGGAATTAAAGTAGTAATCGGGATCCTCGATCGTTCCCCGCAGTTCCGAACTTAAAAGAAAGTAGGATTTAATGTTCCCAAACGTATGCTGGCCCTGTACTGAATTGATGGCCAAAACGGACAATTCTACGGGGCCCTGAACGGAATCTTGTCCCGTGATAAGGATATCCAATTGGGTAGGTTGGCGCCGTGCATACGTTTCCCTGTCCGTAGCCAGGTCCACCTTCAAATGGTCTTCGGTCTTTTCATTGAAGAACAGCCGCTCCGCAACGGTATTTTTGTTCTGGTCCATCAGGGTAAAGACGAGTATGCCCTCTGGCAATGCCTCCGATAAAAGGCTCTTGGACAGATATCCGTCTCGCAACGGACCCTCTATCATAATAAGATCCTGCCCCCGGCAAGAGACCTTGATATACACATTGCCGGAAAGGACATTTGAGTATACCCCCGCCCAAATATTTTTGCCAGTTCGTTGAACAGAGATAATACTTCCATTGGATGCCGATTTGGGCAAAGGGAATTTTACGATGGTTTTCGGTCCGTTCGTGGAACGAATTTCGGCATGGTAGGTACGGGAACTTTCGGCGTAAATTGAAAAATAGCCCATTCCCAAACGGTTTGACACAAAATCAATGATATGTTTCCCCCTGTCGTCGAAAACGGTTCCCTGGACCCTGCTTCCCTTGCCGTCGATGCCTATGGCCTTGTACGCTATCTTGTTGCTGTACCCCTCAATTAACGTACCGCTTTCAGGAAAGAATTGCAGGTCTACCTCGTTTTGATCCAGGACGACCGTTTCGGATAGCCCCTCTACTGTCACGGTCACCCAGCTAGGGTCTTCCAGCATCTCGTATTCAAATGCATAAGCTCCATGGCCATTTCTTTTTATAAGCAGGGTGTCGCTCCCCTTATCTCTTTCTATGGCGACCTGTACCTGCTTGGCCCCGGTCGATTCTATGGCGTCTGACCTAACCTTAGCGCTCAAAAGGAACCGCCCGTCACCTACTTTCTCCAGTTTTAGGGAATCCAATAATTTCGGGTTGTTTGAGGGCCAAGGAGCTACAATGTCCACGTAGCGCTTATAAATGAAATCATCCCCAAAGTTTCTGTTCCATTGGGTATAGGCCTGTACCAGATAGCGGCCCTCCGGCAAGCCCTTTTCGGGTTCAAAAGACCCCCTCCCTACCCCTTTGGACAACTTGACCAATTTACGCGACACGATTTTCCCGTCTGGACCAATCAATTCAACATGAAGTACACCGCTAATTTCCGTGAAACGGTGGGAAATTGCATCGGTTACGATGGCCTTGAACCAGATAGTTTGGTCGGTAGCGAACACTTCGGAGGCAAGCTGCAAATAGATCTTTTCGGGCGACCACCTATCTTGTGAAAAAACGGAGGTTGAAATCGACAATAATAGCAGAATGATAAACTTTCTTGACATTTTTATTTCGAATAGTAAACTTCTAACCAAACGCACACTTTAATATCTAGATATCTAGAGTTTGTACTTAAGTTAGTCATTTGAATTTATTTAAAATGAAATACCATCCTATTGGAAGGTATTAATGCTTTAAAAAATTTACTCTTTAAACATTAGCGACCTAAATACTTAAAGAAGAGAAAGCTTGTTTTATATTTTGAATATTACTTTTCCGATAATATTCTTTTGGGCAACAGGGCCAAATGACCTAGAGTCAATAGACTTGTTTCTGTTGTCCCCAATCATAAAATAGTAATCGTTTTTGAAAATATAAAATTCACTTTCTTTATTATCATAATAAAAAGAACATTCTTCTCCAATTTCACCCCCTTCTTCCCATTCCATAATATCACGATAATCCTTTATTTTGTTTGACTCAAAGCTAATCTTTAATCCTTTGTAGGGAATTACAAATTTATCCATGTTGTTTTCCGAATAGGGTGGGAATTGAATCATTGAGTTATTATGTTTGGCGTCTGGCTCGATTGCCCCGATCGAATCGACGCTTTTACAACCCATAAGCAATTTTTCCTGGTTCAAATCAAGATTGATTATAACGTAACCGGAATATTTCTGTATAATACTGCTTGAGTCCTTATTCATACACTCTTTTAAGTCATTAAAATTTCGGTACCAAACCTTTCGAAAATGACACGAGGTACGGGGAGGGTGTGCGTATCGCCCATTAATAAAAATATCCGTGTCTTTTATTTCAATTATGTCACCTGGCAGACCAACACATCTCTTCACGTATATCGTTGATTCTTTACCTACGCTGAAGACTAAAAGATCGTTTATTTTTGGTTTTTGCTTAAATTTCAGCTCTTTTAAGATTTTTGCTAGGGGGCTGCCGTAAAAAATCTTGCTAACAATTATAAAATCGTTTTTTTGTAAGGTGTTCTCCATCGAAGAACTTGGTATATGGAAAACATCAAAAAAAAATAACCTTAAAACAATCGTACTCAAAAAAAACCAAAATAAGACATTTAATAGCTTAAGAAAAAAAAAGCGAGCTATCTTTAGTCGTAAATTCAAACGCTTTTCCATAATTACAGTTATAATGATTTCATTTTTAATTGATTGTGCCTGCCGCAACCATAAACAACAGGTATTGTCGAATCAATCAACATAGTTCACACCTTGAAGTTTTAGAAAATTTTTTGCTCCATTTATTATTTCAAACGTTGTCTCGGAAGGAACTGTAACCTTTAAATTCAATATTCTATTAGCAACATTCACAGCATTTTCCATTTGATTGTTGTCGGAATACATTTTAAGCAATAAGTAATGGCTCCTAAAACTTCCTGGAACCATATTAATGGAACGTTGATAACATATTTCAGCATTTTTGTAATCTTCTATTTCCTTATAGCAATTCCCCAACACATTTTCTATTACGGAATTATTAGAATAATTCTTGGCTTTGCTCAATATATTAATGGCAGCATATGTATCCTTTGCACTATATAAAGCCAGACCATAGTCGGTAAGGAACTTCCCGTCGGTATCAAAAAACGGGTATATTAACCTGTAACCCTTAACTGCCAAATTAAAATCTTTATCCAAATAATTTTCGTGGGAATTATTCCAAACATAATAAGCTTTTGCTAGTTTCAGTGTCTTATAAAACAGTAAGCAAGAGATAGATAGACTAATCAATAGTATGTAAAATGATCTTGATTTTGATTTATTTTGGGGTTTAAAACGGTTGCAAAAGGAACTAGCCTGGTTTGCAGATAAAATTGCCACGTAAAGGATTAACACCAATTTAATAGGCAGAATTTTAGAAGGATACGAGAATAGTGAGAAGATAATTATCGACAAAATTCCGGCCATTGCCATCTCGTACAATGGTTCATTTTCTTTTAAAGTCCCTCTTCTAATAATTAAAAAATATAGCACTAGCAACAAAATTGACAATCCTAATATTCCATTTTCTACGGAAAACTGTAATGGTTCGTTAAAGGCATAAGCTGTATTCCCTGCCCTTAGCGCCATTTTTATGTTATTGTGTTTTTCAAAATATTCTGACTGATAAAGCATATAGTTACTATGGAACCTGTCATAGCCAAAACCCATAACAGGCCTATCTTTCAACATTTCCACAGTAGTTTTCAATATCAACAACCTCCCTTCAGTTGACCCTTTTTTAAAATTATATATAAAAATAATGGAAGTAATCATGCAACATATTGCCCCCAAAACCAACAAAACCTTTACAACCCTTTTCTTTGTGTTTTTTTCAAAAAAGGACTGAATATTCTTGCGATAGATATATCCTACAGTAAAGAAAATAACAATAAAGGCGGCTCTCGATCTTAATGCAGGAATTATTGTCACACACCCAATAATGTTTAAAACAACAGCAAAGTGAACGATTGCTTTTCGTATATTAATATATTTTTTCCCATCTTCAATTAGGAAATTACCATTCTTTAAGAACTGTAGGCCAATTGGAAAAACGGCTACCAAGTAACCACTGTAGGGGCCACTGTTAAAAAAACCACCTGTTACCTTTAAAACCGAACTGTTAGATTCTATCAAGCCGTATAATTGTAACCATCCTATAATGATTTGGATATTGGCACCGATAATGGCCGCAATAAGTAGCCAAGAATGATGTTTAGGTGTAAGCGATTTTATCACAAAATACAATGCCAGCAACCCCAGCAATTCGTAGAACCTTATTGAAAAACCGTAAGTGGGTTGAAAAAAATATCTATTGAACGTTATATAAACCACGAGTAGAAGAATTGAAATATCTATCCGGCCAATAGAAAAGGATTCATCAGAAACTTTCAGCTTTCCCAAAAATAAGCAGACGATTAATAGGGTTGCGAGTAAGAATATAATAAATTTTCCGGTCACTGGGGAGCGTCGAAATGGCAAGAAATCAATCGATGGCAAAAATACGTATAGAGAGAATAACAACAGCACTATCAATAAGTTAATACTATGTTCTAATCTTAATATTCTAATTTTGGTACAATCTATCTTAAGTGTCATTTCAATGTCCTTTTGCAAAATAACTTTCAGGATTCAAGGGGCTAAGGCTTTTTCAAATTTTATAGAAAGTGAGTATTACAATAATCGGAAATTATCCACATCTCCATATAGTCCATGTAAAATGAAAAAAATATTCACAAACTCCGAAACCTGTTAAACTAACGTTCGTTTACGAATATTTGCTTACCGTCCCTATAAACAAAGGGTAATTCTTCCTTACCGTGGTCCTTGTTTCTTAACCAGTATATCGTATTCTCGGGTACATTCTCAAATTTTAAAAAGTTATACTCTGCAATTTTGGAGCCTCCACTTTTCCATCTCTTATCGTAATATAAAAGCTCGTAATTATCCCCAATCACTATTCCATTGTTGGCATTTCTGGGGGCAAACCTTACTTGTGAAATGTGCTGAGGGCTTCCAAAATCGATACCTATGGAAAAAGTTGTAACGTATGTTTCTAGGTTGCCATCCAAGGCCCGCTCTACATCTTGGCTTGAAGGTAAAAGGTTACCATTCAATTTTGTATAAAGACCAACATCCACGTTTCTTAATTTTTCCTCAGACAAGATAGAAGGTTCCGACCCTTTGACAATATTCATGTTTTGATTTACTGAAGAGAACACCTCAAAAGTTGCAATATTAAGCGGTTTACCATTACTAATACACCTCACATACCTAAATTTCTTTTTTGTCGAAATAGGTAAGGCTTTCACTGAAAAATCCAAAATGTCTGATGAGCCAATGGAATAGAGGTCTATTGCATCCGAAAAATCCGCGCTGTTGGCCCCTTGTATTTTGGAGCCAATCATATCCTTCATGAACTCAATTAAATGGTATTTCAAGGGAAATTTACGAGTAAGTCGTAAGGTAATCGGATTGTTGTTGGGAGCTATTTCCATAACCTTTCTGTCGAAATCGATATGTAATGGGTTGGAGATTGGAATGAACCCATTGGAATCATAGATACCAACAATATAAGTTGCATTTACAGGAACTTTTTCAAAATTGATTTTTTTACGGTCATAATCAATCTCTCCCCAGGCAATGGGCTTCCAGCCTCTAGGGCTAAATATCGCCAAATAGCCCAATTTTCTATTGGTACTATCCTTCTTAAACTTGTAGGGAACTGAAAAGGTGGTAACCTTGTGGTATTCCTCGGTTACATCCTTCATATATGGGTTTTTGAATGTATTCGGGACGTATTCATTAATGCTGGCCAATGTTCTTGGGCACCTCTGTTTGACATACATATTTCTGTACATTTTGGATAATTCGTTTTGATGCCTGTAATCACCTAACTGTTGCCATTTAGGGGAATAATGGTGATAAATTCCTGAAGTATCCCGTACCGATACCCCATAATGTATTTTGTCCCTGTTAAAGTAACCCGAAGTATAGTCCAAATAAGCGGGAACGCCACATGCGTTTAATACCCTTACTGTCCATTCGGAATGTCGGTCGCAATCGAACTTATAAAACTGTAAAATATCGTAAAACCCTAAATTTCCGATTTTATGGCCATTGTCCTCGAAAACATCGAGACAATAGGTGGCAAAATTTAAGCGTCTCACGGTATTAGCAAGGTTTAAAGAATCATTAGAATGAACAATACCGTAAAAATAATTATTAATATAACTGGAATATGTATCCACAGATTCATTCATGCTCCTATATGTCAACAAGGTGTTCTTGAACTCGTTATAACTCAAATCCCTTGCAAAAGGGGACTTCTTCCAACAGGAAAACGCATTATCAATATGGTCAATCAACCAGTTGCAGGAGATATTTTTCAAATCGGGATAAATTCCGTTGGTTTGATTTTCCGTTTGGATATTGAATAGCAATTCCTTGCCAATACTATCTACAAAGTGCTCAAAATGTACAACTTTTTTTCTATGGAATTTTACGTCAACAGTATCAGGGTAAGTTCTTTTTATCAGGGAATCTACAAAGCCCTTTGTCGGAGCGAAATCCTTTGTGTCTAGAATATTATGAAGATAATCTGCAAACCGGAAAAGTGAAGTATCTGCCTCATGAAAGAAGATTACTTTGGTAAGCGAGTCAATTTTTTTAAATGATTCTTTTACTAAATCTGGGTAGGACTCAATCCTTTTTGATGAAAAATGACCCTTCATATTAGATATAAGAAAACAGGCCGCCCTATATTTTAAACTGTCTTGTGGATACTTTTTATAATGATCTAGCACTTTAATCAATTCCATTTTATTTTCCCCCGCTTTTTCTAAAGAGGAAAGCACACCTTTCGGATATGGATATCTTCTTAAATCCACACAATTATAGAATAGGAGAAGAAAAAATACCAATATTTGTAGATTTACCAAAAGAACAAATAATCTTTTACTCATTGGAAACAAAATAGAATATGAAGTGGAATAGCCCTTATGCTTAATAAATGTAACAAGCCAACAATCATTGGTTCTATAGTACTGTAAAGAGCCAAAGTTTCATTCCACCCTACCATAAAATGTCAATAAAAATGGGGATAATGGTGAATTACTGTTAACAGTCACTACTTTGTTTACAAAACCTTTCATGTGTTCATCACTTACAAAGATGCCAATTATCGAATCAGTCTTTCCAACAGGTAAAGGGCTATCATTAAAATAAGCTACCGTACAGCCACAAGTAGCCTCTGCGTTATAAATTAAAAATGGGTGTTGCCCTACATTCTTATATTTAAAAACCCTTTTAATTGTATCGCCTATCTTAACGGAACCTATATTGATAGTAGTATTTGTAATAAACTCAATCTTAACACTATCGTTTTGCACATTCTTAAATTCCAAATTATATTCATTATTCTTGTCTTTGTGTTTTTGATTACATCCAGTCAATCCAATAAAAAGTAATATTGTCCATAGCAATATTTTGTATTCATTTTCCATTTTCTAAAATAATTAAGTCACTAACTTTTACTGACTAGTTTTCAGATAATACATATTTAATTAATTTGTTAGAGTCCATCATTCCATATAAATGTGTGAAATTTTCTCTGTCGATAGCTATTGTATTCACTTTTCTGTCCAATTTAATTCTATTTACTGGATTCCCTTCCCAATCATAAACCAAGACAATATCGGATATATTGAAGTTTTCATCACTGTCGTTCAACAAAGGGCCACTGTAAAGGGCGAAGATATTTTTATCACTAACCGCAATATTGCGAAAGCCTTTTTTACTGTCCTTCCCTGCAACAATTTTCTTTGAATTTGGTCCTACAAGAAGATTAAAAGTAGGCAGATAGTATACTTTTTGATATTTTTTCTTTAAACGATAATTTTTGTCAACCGATATTATTTGAATTACTGCTCCTTTACCAGAAAAACAAGCAAATTCATGGAAGCTTCCTGGTCTATAGGCTACTCTATTATCCATTCTCATATTTAAATATTTGAAGTACAAAGAATCCTTTTCGCTTTGGGTTTTATTATTTTCATTTCCGGGTACTTCAATACCCGTTGTTAATTTGTTTGTATAGAGGTTCAAAACGCCAAAGGTTTTGTTATCCATATTTGAAGTTAAAAACTTACCGAATAGAATTGAATCGTTCAAGAAATAAGTATTCGAAAAAGTAATTTTTGTTGAATAAAAAATAGGTTTCGGCCTGTATTCAGATTTATTTAATAAACTGTCCCAATTATAGCGAAAGATTTTATGCGGAGAGTTTACCTGGGTAATACTAAAAACTGAATCATTGTTTGCGACACCATTTTCCATTGAAACTGCATTAATATTCATTTCGGATTCTCCATTGCCCGCAAAACCAAACTTCTCTACTAAACGGCCATCTTTTAAATTGACAATACTAAAACCCGCCTCACCTGTATTATCATTAAAAATGGCCAAGGTGTCATAAACTTCGAATTTACGGGGCCGAAATAGTATTGTGTCGCTTTGAAATCGGATTTCCTCACCTACCAGTACAATCTCATTATCTTTAGAAAAATCGTTTAACGGATTATTGTAGTTGTTAGCACAACCCAACAGAACACACGTTGCTAGTATTTTTAAACAGTATATATGTAGAGGCGGATGTATCTTATAAAATCCTTTATAAATATTCCTATAACATGTTCGTAAAATACGTATCATAAAAACAAAGCGCAACTTAAAATAATTAATCATCACAAGGTCGATTATACTAGCATATGTATGTTTTGATTTTTTGTGAATACATCCAAAAAATACTTTTTAGGGTGTTCCGTATCCAATTTTTTCCTTGATCTGTCATCAAGTAATTTAACTACATGACCAATTTGGTTGTTTTGCACGTTGCCCAAAGGTGAATCCTTGGAAAAATACTTTCTCAATAATTTGTTGGTATACTCATTGATGCCCGTTCCCAAGATACTTATGGATATATGAAAAATACATTACAACCGATTTCTTGGCGATTTTCATATGCCCAGAGATCTCCTTACCTTTGTCATTGGATTAATATGGATTCATTCCTTATAAAGTTCTTGTGCATTTACTGTGATCTTGAAGAACTTATCGATTGCATTTCCACCGACATTTTCGACTAACAGTAAGCTGGAGCACCTGTCCAAAATGCACCCTTATGCCCCTTTTCGATGATAAGGTCTTCCTTGAAGTTCCCGACAGTTTTCTTGTTTTCCACAATCGAGAGGAACTTATCTATGGCGACCCTTCCCAGTATGCCCACTATTGTCTTTTCTCAGTATCGTTTATATTTTACGTAAGAATTCCTCAAACTCTTGTAAAGTTTACCTCCAATAGCCTTGTCCTCCCATATCCTTATTTAGATGCGCTCACGACAGACCATATCTATATCCCTCAGACGTGCACTACTTGTTATCACTTAGAGGGACCATTAGTAATTCCAGAGCTTGTCCCATTCATAAAGCTACATCTTGGGCGTAAAACGCTTTTTCACATGTCCTTCCCTCATTCGCTCGTCTACAATTATTTCGGTATCTTTGGTATTGTTAACGCCCCGTCTTCCCTAGTTCCTTTCCTGCTCTTGGGAAAGGGACGACTCGGCAATGGATGCTTTATGAATATATCTATCTTCTTAAGGCCGTTTTTCAACTTCCACTCAACAACAGACCTTTGTTCCAAGGTCATTTGTTTGTAGCTCTTAACACAACTATTTGACTTTTTTGGGGAATTTTTCCTTCGGGGATACCCCCGAAGGAAAACTCCCATCAAAAACTTTCAATAGCAATTGAATCTAAGCCAAATTCCCCTTCTATGATATAATAAATCCAAGAGGCAAAATAACATATCTCCAAAACGTTAAAGCAAATCATACTTGGATACACTTTGAACTACAGTCTATTCATCTGAGATAAATCAATAAAATTTAGCAGAACCCCCTTAACTTGACAACAAATATGATAGTACAAAGTAAAACAATGAATAATCCATGAGACTTTTATATTTCTTCAAAATCATAAAGTGTATACCATTCACCACCACCCTCTTCAATACATGTATCCCAATCACTGTAAACACAAAAGCCAGATGCCTTGGCATCTTTAACCTCTATAACAGAAAAAGAATTTGCCGAACTACTATTAATGTTAACATAATTAACCGCCATCACAACAGCTACTAATAAACCACCTAATAATTTTAAATAATTTTTTGTTTTCATAATTAAAAATTTTTAAAAGATTAATAAAAATTACTTATGTATATACACATTAATAAAATTAGTAGATTATTTATTTAATATACACTATTTCTTACTTTTTTGTAATAAAATATTAACTATAAAAGAAAAAAAAACTTAGGTAATAGCTCAGGGCAAACTCACACTTTCCAATAAATACATCTTCAATAAAATTTCATCCAAATAGATGTAATTCAAGTAAATAAGTGTTGTTTTTTAGGTCGATTATTTGTATATTGTACTGATAATTGATTGTTGTTGAAAACAATCCACAATTTCAAGTCCATTTTCAGCAAGATGGACGACCCCAGGAGCGATATAAACAAGCTTCACAGATTGGACGATATCCTTCTTATTGGTATAATTTCGGTGATCTGTGCCGCGGATACATGGAAAGATATGGAAACATACGCCAGGGCAAAAGAGGATTTTTTACGTTCGTTCCTGGATCTTCCCAATGGCATACCTTCCGATGACACCTTCAACCGTGTATTCTCATCAATAGATCCAGAACAGTTCGAATCCTGCTTTATGGGCTGGGTATCGGGATTGGCCGATCTTACCGATGGCGAGGTTATCCCCATTGATGGCAAAACGCTAAGAGGATCCAGATCCAATGGAAAGAAGTCCCCTTTTCATATGGTAAGTGCCTGGGCCAGTGACAACAACATGGTTTTGGGCCAGGTCAAGGTCTGCGAGAAGTCCAACGAAATTACCGCCATCCCAAAACTCTTGGAGCTTATTGCCATAAAAGACTGTGTAATCACCATAGATGCCATGGGTTGCCAAGAACATATTGCCAAGACCAATGTTGGGCAAGGGGCCGATTACATCTTGGCCGTAAAGGACAATCAAAAGCGGTTGCACCGGGATATCGAAGATGAATTTAGATTTGGCAAAGCTATCGGGACCCATATCCATGACGACCTGGGCCATGGTAGAATAGAGACACGTAGCTGTAGTGTCATCAATACTTTTGACTTTATAGAAAACACGGATAAATGGACCAAATTAAAGAGCATCATAAAAATTGAAAGCATCAGGGAGTTTAAAAATAGTGCAAGATCCAAAGAAACGGCTACCCGATATTATATCTCAAGCTTGGAGAACAGTGCGGAGGCCTTCCAGAAAATGATACGCCTACATTGGGGAATTGAAAATAAATTACATTGGGTATTGGATGTCGCCTTCTCGGAAGATGCATCAAGAAAAAGAGCGGGAAATGCCGCCCAAAACTTCTCGATACTGAGCAAAATTGCCTTAAACCTGTTGAGACAGGACAAACAGACCAAGCAAGGCTTAAAAGGCAAAAGACTTAAAGCGGCCTATGACAATAACTATATGACCAAAATATTAGGAATAAAAGTGTGAGTTTGCCCTGGGTAATAGCTTACATTTAATATGTGCCTAGCAAAAGCTGGAGTATTTTTTCTTTTTTACCTTAAGTGGCACAGATTGAAACGGAATGGGTGGCACTGATAAACGGTTCTTCCCCAAATTTGAGGAAGAACCCATCACTCCGAAATAGCCATATCGCTATTAATTTCAAATTCTTCATATAAATGTTCTTCAATCTCTTTAGAAATAAGACTTAAATAGTTCTTAATACGCTCTATCATTAAACTAGTGGTAATTGATGTTTTGTGTTGAATGGTCTAAATCAAATATATCAAAATTTAACAAGTAATCGTTTACGGAAAACCGTAACATATTTTGGAGAAAATAGTAAAAATAACATTCCACACATATTACACTCCCCTCCTATTGTCGGCTAGCATAAAAAGTGTTCCATTAATTTTTTAGAAGAAACTTTTAGAAGACCACATAATTTTTGAAGATTGATAATCTTAAAAAATTTGTACGAGATGCAGCGAGGGCCTGAGAAAACAAATACCAAATACGCCAGCACACCTCCCGATAGCCATATCGGGACACTCAAAAAAGTAAAGAATCTCAATCTTTACTTTTTATGCCGCACCCAAAGCAAAGTTACATAACCTGCCTGAATGAATTCGTTCAAACAGCCGCAAAACATTATTTTATAGCTTAATAAATTTCCTCAGCTCTAACCTTTTTTAGCTTCATCGTAGCCATCAAATTCTGCATATCCTCCCCTACCTTCTTTTCAACCACTCTAGCATAGATTTGAGTAGTTGAAAGCTTGGTATGCCCCAAAAGTTTGGAAACGGTTTCAATTGGCACCCCATTGGAAAGTGTAATCGCCGTGGCAAAGGTATGTCGGGCTACATGAAAGGTTATCTTTTTACGAATACCGCAGGCGGTTGTGATATCCCGAAGGGTGCGGTTGATCATTTGGTTGCTGTATATAGGTAATAATCTTCCATTTTCAAGCAGACTAGCATGGCTTTTATATTTATCAATGATTTCCATGGCCTTGGGTAGCAAAGGAATCTTCAAAGGTTCATCCGTCTTTGTTCTTTTGGTATATAACCAATCGTTACCGTCCATTCCTTTTACCAAATGGTCAATTTTTAGCCCACTAACATCAATAAAAGACAAACCCGTATAACAGGCAAAAATGAACAGGTCTTTTATGTGTTGGGTACTTGGAATATTAAACGTGGTATCCTCAATGAGCTGCAGTTCCCTTTCCGTCAGAAATTGACGTTCTGTTTTTTCAAAACGTAGTTTATAATTGATAAAGGGGTCCTTTTCCAACCATTCCAGTTTTACGGCAAGCCTGGACATCTTCTTTAAGCGCTCCATGTGTTTCATGGCACCGTTATTGGCACAACCCATTCGTGTGGCCGGTTTATACTTCCGTATATATTGTTCAAAATCTACAATAAAACCATAATTCAGTTTTTTAAGAGGAATATCCTCAACGCCCATTTTCTCTTTTAAAAATTCCTTGATACAACGTTCCGTACTGTAATAGTTCTTCATAGTTCCTTTTCTAAGGACGCTGATCATGGAGGTATTGTGATAGCTTATCAAATCGAGCAGTGTCTTGCCCCTATCGTCCTCTCCTAAATATCGAGCCTTTATTCCGGCCGAAGTAATGTCAACTTCCTCCTGCAAAAGTTGCCGGTGTGCCTCGTGCAATCCCGTAAAAACCTGATCCAAATACTTGTTTAGAGAGATTACATATTTGGAAAACCCCTTACCTCTTTTGCGTTTTTCGTCCCAAAGGGACACTGGCAATTCCCGATTTAAACTGAATTCCGCTCTTTTTCCATCCACGGTGACCCGAGCATAGATCTTAATGTTCCCATTTTCCAAATTCAATTTTCGAGTGACAAATACCACCGATAATCTACTGTTTTCTAACATATTACATAGCTTTAAATTAATAAATAAACGGTAAAAAACACAGGGTCAAATACCCTCTAAAGCTACTTCAATGTACAAAAAATACTGTGGTTTCAAAATCCCTTTATGGACACCAGAGGGGTGTTTTCAGGTAGTTTCAAGTGGTTTCATCTGGACCCCCTAAAAACATAAAACGTTGCAAATCAGGTGATTTGCAACGTCATGCGACTAGATGAAACTAGTCAAGTCGGGATGACAGGATTTGAACCTGCGACCACACGGCCCCCAGCCGTGTACGCTACCGGACTGCGCCACATCCCGAAAATTACTTTTCGTCAAGATATCGTTTGATACCCCTTTTTTTAATCTTTCCCTCCAATTGTACCGCCTCAGATCGATCGGAACAGGGATACGTTCTTACCAATATCCAAGGTCTGCCCTTGGAAGTATATTTTTTACCACCACTGTTGTGAGTGGCAAGTCGTTTTTCAATATTGTTCGTCTGACCCACATAATACCTGTCGGCAGCTACACTGAACAATATGTAAACCACATATTCCATTATTTCAAGCGACCATCACGCCTCGGGCGTGATACGCTACCGAGCCTGTCCCGCTCCATTGCGGGAACTGCGCCACATCCCGATACTACAATTTGCTCAATACTATCTATTCTTTTTTCAGCATCTCCATTCCTAAATGAATCCTCTGTGGGGCAGCCTGTCCTGAGCGTAGTCGAAGGGCCACATCCCGAAAATGAGATTGCAAAAATAGGAAAGATCAAACAAT
>TARA_R110000765_G_scaffold126620_1_pt1 | contig 23067 bp, 23 predicted proteins | sample TARA_R110000765 | Tara Oceans TARA_R110000765 (sample SAMEA4398168) | marine metagenome | biome: Polar Biome; feature: [MES] marine water layer (ENVO:01000295) within the mesopelagic zone...; material: water (ENVO:00002006), including particulate matter (ENVO:01000060) such... | reverse complement strand
GGGGTAAAGCGTCCAATGGTTACATCCTGAGCTGACACTAAGCCATCTGTATTGCCTAGACCACCATAATTAACATCTTGGATATCTACATTAATAATTCCAACTTCATTATATTTCGCAGCATTAAAAGCTGACACGCCTTTTTCGCCCTCGGTAAAGCTAGTTAAAGTAGCGTCCTGAAAGTTAGCATTGGTTGAAGTAGTACGATTCTGACCTGCAGAATAGGTAAATATCCCATCTACGGTAGTATTTAATACCGGTGCTGCACGAGATACTTTGAGCTGTAATTGTCCGTCAGATTGTCTATAATTTTGTGTTGTTTGGCCGGAAAAATTAAGTGCCTTAACGCTAAAATTGAAATTATCTCCGGCTTTATGCGTTGTGGTACTTAACGCAGTACTGCCATTTAATACCGTACTTAAATGCGTGGCCGTAATTTCAAAGCTTGCTGGCTTTACCCAAAAATCATTAGAGCTACCAACAATAGCAATATCGCCACTAGCGTACCTAGCATTTAAGCGAATTTTACCCGCATCTAAGTAGGTTGGCGAAGGGATAATTGCAATACTATCATTACCAAAATCTAAGGTAACATTGTCTGTAAACTGCGGATGTTTTGCGATATCAACACCACCGGATTGAAATGCTAAACCGGCATTAAAAGCCAAGTCTGGTGTCATATTTTGTTGAGACAAACCAATAGTCACATTACCGCTAAAAACACCTTCACAAACACCGTTATTACTTTTAACCGCTTGTAACTTTAATACTTCTTTAAAGTTTACCGCGGCAGTTTGATGACCTATCGTTTCACTATTAGTGTCATCATAAAGAAATCTAAAACCTGCATCAGCAAAGGTCATTTCACAACTAGCACCAAAACCAGAACACTCAACGCTATTGCTTGCTGCTATGCTAGCGTCATCAATCGATAAAGTGATAGTTTCTGGGGTGGTATAACTTAAACTAACAATTGTACTCCCCGTGAAGGTGGGGGTAGCTTTTGTTGTAGTGCCAGTTGTTGGACTAGTAATATTAAAGTTTAAGCTTACAGACTCTGTACTTTCAATTGTACAGTCACTATTGGTACAAGCTTTAATGGTAATGGCTTCAGCAGCACAAGTTAAGCCGTTTCCGTCATGCACTATTTCATAATGATGAATAATGGGTTCAGCACATGCGTGACGTTTGTTATAAATAGTATTAATTTCATCTGCCGAGAGTGCACCATCGAAGAGGTGAACTTCATCAATAAAGCCGGAAAAAAATCGAGTCGCGATACCTTGATCTTGACCAATCTGCAAGGGGTCGTTGTTTAAAATCAAGTCTCCGGTGAACGTTCTAGAACCTTTTTCAACACCATTAATATATATCACTTGTTTACCACTTTCGTAGGTTATAGCAACGTGATACCAATTGCCTGGAGTAATACCTGCTCCAGAAGTCGAAAACGATTGTGTTTGCCACCACCAATTAATCTCACCAGCAGGATTCAAATGAAACTCATAATTTTCGTCTTTAGAAATAATCGTTTTCAAACCTGTGGTAGGTAGCGATTTGGGGTTAATCCAAACGCTAATACTTAGCTCTTTTTGTAAATCTAATTTAGGGTCATCATCAATCTGAATGTAATCATCAAAACCATCGAAGTTACCATAACCACAAGTACCAGGATTTCCCGTTAACGCTGGTGTGCTTTTAGCGGTAGTTACGCCATTGATACCTTGAGTATTAAAGTTTCCTGTTTCATCAATCACTTCGCCTGCATTACCATTCCATGATGTTTCCTCCATTGAGTACTGAAGCAGTAAGTTAGCACCACAAGAGATAGGTTCACCATCAAGGCCCAAGCCATTGTTCTGATATTCATATATTTGATCAATTTGGCTCTGCTCAATGACTTGGTCAAATATCACTATTTCGTCTAATAAGCCATTAAAGGCCTGAGAAGCCGAAAACCTGCCTCCAACACTATCTTGCTCTTGTCCTAGAATCAAACTCGTAATATCAACTCTTGTTGTGGTTTGGTTTAAACACCCTTGTGCAACTTTATCGATAAACAAACAACTTTTATCATTGCCTTGTGTCCAAACTAAATGACGCCAAGTGTCGCCGGCAATAGATGAAATAGATAAGGAGCCATTTTGTTGATCTTGCAAATAAGGTCTAAAGCTTGTGGCATTCGTAAACCACATAAGCAGTTCATTGTGACTGCCTGAAGTTGCGCCTGAAAGTATACTTTGCGAGCCTGTTTTTGCAGTTTTAGCCCAGAGTGAAATACTGAATTCAGTGCGTCCATCTAAAACCGCTTCATCAAGTACTACGTAATCACTTGTACCTGTGGTCGACAAATCGATTGCCCGACAAACCTTCCCCTCCACAGGTTGAGAAAATTTAGCCCTGCCGTGAAATGATCCGATACTATCTTTAACTTCTCCGTTTACATCAGCATATTCTTTTTCGTCGAACTTATAGTTTGCAATGGGAGCAACTGTATTATCTTCTGGACCACAAACTCGACCAAACTCAGCATCAAAAACTCTAGCATCGTAAGTCAGTATCGACCCCTCTTCGATAATAACTTTCTCGCCTGCTGAAACGCCGTATAAAAAGCTTGCCGCGGTAAAGGTAATATCTTTGGCGTAAAGCGCCCCAGAAAAAGTCACACCAGTTTTAAGTATAAGATCATCATCAACATGCATCACTAATTTAGTTACGTCACCACTGGCCTTAATGGGTGAGTTAACTTGTGTATCTGCGGGAAAAGTCAGCTTTTTTTTAATGTAAACTATCGCTGTACCCTGGCCTACAACATTTATTGTTGTGGCTTCCTGAATTGTCATTTCTTCAAAAAAGTAACTTTTACCAGCCATGAGATTTAGCGTTGTATTAACTCCTAAATTAAATTTTTTAAAATGGTAAGTGTCGAAATCGTTACCAAAATTTAATGTCGCAAAATTGGGGACAGGTTTGGGATCGGCATTTGTGTCAATGATATTGATGTTTACTTCACGATATTCATTAACACCTAAAAGACCAAAAGTAATTGAACCGCCGTCAGTAACAGTAACATCTTGTGAACTTTTATTATTATCAAACTCAGGCTCCGATAACGCCGAAGAACTATTAGATGCTGAACAATCAACACTATCATCAATATTCCCACCAGGACTCTCACAAGTAGGGAGTAAAATAGTATTAATGAACTGTATGGCTTGGGTAGTTAATATAGTGTCAGGATTATTTTTGACTTGTGCTGTTCTACCAAAAGTAATATTACTATTACTTTCTATATCTCCATGAGTGGCAATAACATCAGGGAATACAGCTGGGCATAGTGCAGCCAAAAGTGGGTTAGAATAAACTGAAATAACAGTGATAATGAAAGTAATGAACCACTTTGAAAAACTCATAATACCGACCTTTACGCTACTGTTTTTATTTACAAAAACTACTATATATTATTTATACAATCCTACCACAGTTTATAAAGTCAGGAATGATAAAGCTTTACCTGGTTAGTTAACCGTAATTTTATAGAATTAACAATAGATTAGACAGAACCGATACTTTATTTTTATAGAGTAACTGTTAAACAATCGAAGTGTTGATTAAATCATAGCGCAAAAAAAACCCGCAGTTAGCGGGTTTGGTACATGTGTTGTTAATTTACTTTATTTTTCGCTTACGAATTGCAAAACCTAGAAGGCCCGCACCGAATATGAATAATGTTGTTGGTTCAGGGACTTGGGCAACGGAGGCACGAACATATATTGTAGGCTCGGGAACTTGGGCTACTGACGCTCGAACATAGAATGTATCATAATAATCTGTGTCACTTTGATTATCATTTTTGGCACCTAAGCGTAGATTAAAATCACTAGCATTAACTTCAGTATAAATTGAATTCCAGTAAGATAATGAGTGAATAAAGTCGCCATTGGTTTTTGTAAAAAGGTCAATAGTTAACGCTTTAAATAACGTTTCCAGCTCAGGAACTATTTCCATCCAACCGGCGTGGAAATTGGCATCTTCAAACCTATTCTCTTTAGTGTCTGTTCTATCACCGAATACGGAGTCTTTGTATAGCGTAGTATTTACAGTCGATGCCCATGTCCAATCATAACCCTCATATGTTATGTAGGTATCTCTAGTCAAATCAGTGGTAATTAATCCAGCAATTGCAGAGTTGCTAATCAACAATAATAATGGGAATAGTAATTTCAATGTAAACTTAATCATTATAAAACCTCACCTAATGAAAAACAGCAGTAATACAGTTAACCTATATTAACTTACACCTCATCTAAAGCAAATATCAAGCCAACATACAAAAACACCTATAAATCAATGTTATTAACGTTTACTGAAATATCATCTTTGTAATAGTGTAAAATAATCCAACACTAATTCTAGGTAAATTGACGGAAATTCTGTCGACTAATTACAAATTTATATTTGTAGTCTTTATAAGCTTCGTGCTTCAACGGCAACGGTTCTCGATGTTACTTCACCATCGATGGTACATTGCCCAGTACTAACAATGGAATAATAACGAATACTATCGAGTTCAAAGTCACTACAAGATACACTGACACTGCATTGTGATAAGCCCTGAGTATTTATAAAAGTTGGGGTTATGCTGTTTATATCGGCTTGATTTTTACAAGTAATAGCGACAGTACCTAAAGGAAAAACCTCAGATAATTGCCACTGTAAGCCACTCTGCGCTGCAGTATAAGCACGCGTACCTAAAACCTCATAGGCTACACCTTCTTGACTTGAGTCTAGCATATTCACTAAAGCCGCACCGAGCGCCGACAATACAATAATAATAAAAATAGCGATAACTAATGCACTACCTTTCTGTCGGGAAGGATATGGGCAATTAGCTGCTCTAAATGGTCGTTTATGGGACATTGGGGACTTGTATCTCATTATTAAATACAACCTCCTCTAAGTTACGTACAAACTTTAATCGTGTGAGTGCTAAGCCATTTCTTTGTAACGTTGCAGGAAAAGTACTAAATGGCGCAACATTGCCAGAAGTTGAATAATTGGCAATATGCTCGGCCATTAATACACGAGCGGTTGTGGTACCCACATTGGGCAAACCATTACTTGCGTAATTGCCAAAACCGTAACCTTGATAACGAAAAACTGAATTACTTTCAATACAGTAACTTACTGGCGATTCTATAAAGTATAAACGATTAGTAGGAGATTCAGCACTAAACAATATGTTACTCGCAAAGGTTATGGTTGAAGGTGTTTGTTTGTCGCCCGTGTTATTCACAGAAGAGAAAGCTTCAATTACCCCAGGCGCAGTGTTATAAATATCATCGCTGTTTAGTGCATAAATGGCGACATATTCAGTTGATGTATTAAGCGGATCTTCTAACATAACCACTTCGACACTATTACTTGGAGTTTCAGGCGCTACCGGAATATCCAAATAAATTACGCTTTTATCTATCGGCACAAACTCTAGGCATTGATTATTATCGCCAATGGTACGAATGCTATTGGGTAGTGCATGTCTTACTTCACGGTTTAGCCGTTCAACAACAAACCTTGCCGTAGATATTAACGCTTCTCGATCGGCAGCATCAGTATAACTTTTAGTACCAAAACGCAAAAAAGAAGTAATACTACTCGCTAGTACACCTAGAATTACAATAACCGTAATTAACTCTACCAAAGTAAAGCCTTGTTGATAGCGACGAAGTTTAGGCATTAGAAGTTCACCCGATAAACTGAAAAAACAAAGTTAAAATCTTGTGGGGTAGTTATCGTTACCGTAATAAGCTTAGCAGTATAGTTGTTATCCGCACCATCATTATCACCATCATAGTCACTATCATTAATTACAGTGACATTAACTTGATAACCGACATACATGTCGCCTAACGAGTCACTATCTCCTAGCGAACTTTCAATTATTGCTAAGCCATTATAGTCATCTACATCGTCGAATAACTCTCTTTCTCCCCCCTCTTCATTAGCTAATACTGTTGAGCATGTTTCACCATCAGTCGATTTAATTTCACCATCATTATTTTGGTCTTCACCGCAGCGATAAAAACCACCTGACATTTCTGAGTTTTCATCAAAGGCTTTACCCAAGATTTCATTAATCATTGATTGGCCAAGTTCTGCAGCTTTAATCTGATGTACTTGCTCAGCGCTTTGATTTGCTAAAGGGTAAATTAAGGTGGTGAATATAGAAAAGGCAATAGATAAAACTACGATACCGACAATAGTTTCAATCAAGGTGAAACCTTGCTGTGAATACCTAGCCAGTGAAATAAATACAGAAGATAAATTTTTCTTAGAGCGCATGAATATAGCCTTCTGACTCTATCTGAACACTAATACTTTGCTCACCAATAATAGTGATTATGCATGGTGCAGCACAAGAAGGTCGCCCCATACTGTCGAATGAGAAACTATTATTAGTAAAATTATTGGAAAAGGTAATATTGTCATTGCTATCTACTTGCAATTTTGTCGCACTGTCTTGCCATGTTGGAGAAAAACTAGGTGTTGTCGTGCAATTATCAGGTTCACCAAGTTTTGTTGCCGTAACTAAAACTGTATGACAGAAACTACTATTGGTTTGTTGCATCGCTTTGGTTTGAATTAAGCGCAGCTTGGCAACTACATCACTACGATAAGCGTATTCTGAAAAGCCTTTCGAAGTAAGAAATTTAGGTACAACATTAACCGATAGAATCCCTAAGATTAAGATGATAATAATCAGTTCAATAAGTGTAAATCCATTATACCTTGTTCTTGGTAAACGTTTATTTGACATGATGTTAGTCACTTTAGTCCCTCATTTGCTGCTAATAACTATTCACATTCGTTTAAAGTATATTGAGGTTGGCTATTTTGACTTGCTGCTACTTTATAATAAAGTATACATGGATCAGTAAAATTTGTTGGCGCAGGCGAGCCATTAAGATAAATAATTAAAGTATTTCCTGTAGTACTATTAACAGTTAAATATTTAAAGTTATCACCTATATTCATCAGCCGTTTCCAGCTAGTTTCATTTGCAAACGGGTACCCATAAACAATAGATAACTTTCCATCGTTACTTGTGCCTTTACCGTCGCCTATATTAATCGTTGAAAATGATAACTTTTGGTTCCCTTTAACCAAAGATTTACTATGGACCATAGCAGCCGCACCTTGCATCGTCGCTTTTACGCCCTGCAATGTCGCGGTTTGCGCTTCCGCTTTCAAATTAATGAACTTAGGTACTGCGGTAGCAGCCAAAATGCCTAATATGACGATAACAACAATTAACTCGATTAAGGTAAACCCTTTGGAATTCATACTACGTACCTTTAACTGCTTTAATTAAATTACTGTAACGCTAAATTAGCTTAACTTTACCAATAAATACTTTGTTGTTAGCTTAATCTAATTGACATAATTAATCTAAAAATATATTTCATTTTTCTATGTGGAAAATTTATTCAGGAAGTATCAATTAATGGCTGGCATTTACTTTACTAATCATTAGCGCAAAAAAAAGGAGAGCTAGGCTCTCCTTTTAGTACTAATTAAAACTCTAACAATCAGTAAGTGTTGCTGTAATTACTGGTGGTGTTTCTGAGCCTGCTGCATTGGCATACGATATTTGACAGCTAGCTGGTGTTGTTGCACCACTATGCTGAAATACCGATGGAGATGCATCAGTAAATGTAATATCTGAATCAGTGTCTAGCTCAAGAAGACTACCAACACCTAAACCGTCAGTATTGTTAGCAAGTGCCGCCGGGTAACCATTCACCATTGCATAACTTAAAGAACCAATTGTAATTGAGCCTGTAGCTCCCGTTTGGTTACTAACTAGCGCTTTTGCGTGCGCTAAATTAACCGCACTATTAATGCTACCTTGAACACCTTCCATAACTGAACGTCTAGCATCACCGGTTAAATCGATAAATTTTGGCGCAGCTGTTGCAGCAAGAATACCTAAAATTACGATCACAACGACTAATTCTATTAAAGTAAAACCTTTTTGAGCACTAAAATTATTACTTGTTAACTTCTTCATAACGTAAACCTTTATTTTAAAAAATTAATTATTGTTAATATAAACAACGACCGAACTATCTGCAGGTTGGTAAGTAAAACTATTACCAGTGGTAGTTGCTGTACCTGGGTCAGTAAAGTTATTACCGGTTTTATTCAATGTTTCCTTTAAATAAAAGTGACATAGTGTTGTTGCGCCTGTACCTGATTTAGCAGATAAGTAATCTATGCTACTATCACTATTCAACGTTGCTATAGCGTTAGTGATACGAGGTGGTTGTTGAAAAATATTTTGCCAAATATCAATACAGTTGGCTGAAGTAAAGTCACCGCCTAATGTAGCGCCAGTGCCACCACCCGCAACTGAAGATACAACATACCCTGGACGAACACCGGTAGCTTCCGTTGTAAGAACCAATATCGAACCATCATAATCTACCGAATTTTGACTATTTGAATCCTTTGGGCGACCTTCAGCCTCCCATTGTGCTCGGGCTAATGAAACTGCAGTTGCAAAACCACCTGCCATGCCTTCAATGTTAGCTTGCTTTGCTTGATCAGTTAGATCGAGGAACTTAGGAATAGCGGTAACCGCTAAAAAACCTAAAATCACCACAACAATAACTAATTCTATGAGGGTAAAACCTGACTGCTTATTCATAACAACCCCTTAACAATTATATTAATTTGATTCTAACAACGAAATACTAGTGAAGTCACTTACTTAGTCACTTTATTTCACCTTAAAAGTTTAACATAGCAAAATACTCTATGGTCAGAGAAATTCAATATGCTATTTTAACCTCACTAACCTTCCCAATACTTTGATAATAAATGAAATATTCACCACTAGGCAAGCTGTATTGACAGTATTGCACAACTTCATTTTTATGTTCAACCAAAACAGCGCCAATGGGTTGCTTCATATATAATAAAGGTGCTTCCATAACAAATCGCCAAATTTGCTGACATACCAATAGCTCATTTTCTGGCTCTATCCAGCCCTTTTTGTTCATCGGCACCTTTATCGTACGACTTCCATCAGGCTGAATATTACTACTATCAATTATTATGTAATTAGGCTTTTGATCCATGAACCATTGCGCACGAATTCCATTAATTCTAGCTGAAAATACTTGCGCTAACGTTTCAAAACCAGCATATGTTAACTGCTCTTGTTGTTTAAAAAAATAAAAGATAAAACTCGCCATTAACGAAGCGACTAAAACCACGACAACAAGTGTTTCAGTTAACGACTTCTCGCTTTTTTCGGCAACTTGTAGCGATGTCATGATATTTTCCCACAAGAATTAAGCATAGCTATTTACCTTGGAATGCTGACATCATATTCCACATAGGGCTAAATATACCCAGCGCTAATACAAGTACCATAGCGGCCACAATCGCAATCATGATGGGTTCAATTCTGGCAGTTAATGTACTGAGTTCATAATCAACTTCTCGTTCATAATAATCACCAACTTCTGCTAACAACTCATCTACACGGCCTGTTTCTTCACCAACCGCAATCATTTGCAGTACTAACGGGGTGAATAATGTACTGGTAACCGCTGAGCGCAATAAACTTTCACCACTTTCAATACTGCCTCGCATGGCCATGATTTTTTCTCGCATATAGGTATTATCGACAGCATCAGCAACAAGCGACAATCCTGAGGTCATTGGCACACCTGCCCTTAAGATAATAGCAAAGCTATGAGCAAAACGTGACAAAATAGAGCGCTCTATTACCCCGCCTACAACGGGTAGTTTTAATTTTCTTTTATCCCATAAGTACATACCAGAAGGTGTTCTCAAGTAGTTTCTTAAAGAGAAATAACCAACAACACTAGCAATCAGCATATGAGGCCAATAATCTAGAAAAAAGTTTGAGCTACCAATCAACATTTTTGTCGCCCAAGGTAAATCAGCGCCCAATTTGCTAAACATATTAGCAAAAGTTGGAATAACAAAAATATTCAAAATAACTAAAGCAGCAACTAACGCAATTAAAACAAAACTAGGGTAGCGCAATGCTGTTTTTATGCGTTTACGGGTTTCTTGTTCACGCTCAAAATAACCTGCAAGCTTTAAAAATGCATCATCAAGGTTACCCGTATTTTCACCCACATGAACCAAAGAGACAAATAAAGGCGTGAATATTTTCGGGTGTTTATGCAAGGTAGTTGAAAGCGGAAAACCGCCTTCCAACTGTGAAGAAATGTCATTTAATGCTGACTTTAGCTTCACTGAAGTACTCGATTCAGCCATACCTTTAATGGCTCTTAAAATAGGCACACCTGACTTAACTAGAGCATACATTTGTCGACAAAAAACGATTAAATCATCAAGTGTTACTTGATTAAAGCCAAGCAGATCGTTTAAGTCGATATTTTGAGAAGCCACAGCATCTGTTGCTTTACTGGCGCTTTCAATTGATATTGGAATAATGCGCTTACGAGATAATTGCTCGGCAACCATAGTAGAGTCTGCCGCTTCAATAGCGCCTTTAACTTGGGTACCGCTGGCATCTCGCCCAATATAATTAAATGCTGGCATAATGTTATTGCTTATCCTGTGACGTCAATGGTTTCTACTAACCTAAGTACTTCTTCAACACTGGTAACTCCTAGCTTAGCATAGTCAAATGCTGCTAATGCTAAAGGTCTAAATTCAGGATGTTGTTTAGCGGCTTGAGTGAAAGCCTCGGTATCGTCACGTTTTAAAGCGGCCATCATCGGCTCATTCATTTCTAATAACTCAAAAACACCAATACGGCCTTTATAACCACTGTATTGACATGTTTGACAACCGCGTCCATGACTGAATTCAATTGCTTTAACATCTTCATCAACTAAATTTGATAACCACATCAACTCTTGATCATCAGGTTGATAAACTTGGCGACAGCTATCACACACTTTACGCACCAATCGTTGGGCAATAATTGCTCGCAATGAACTCCCGACTAAGAAACCTGCTGCGCCCATATCTAATAGACGCAAAGCACTGGTAATTGCGTCATTTGTATGTAGCGTTGATAACACTAAGTGACCGGTTAATGCGCCTCGCAAACCTATTTCTACGGTTTCTTTGTCTCGCATTTCACCTACCATCAAAATGTCTGGATCTTGTCGTAAAGCGGTACGTAAAACACTAGAAAAGGTGAGGTTAATTTTACTGTTAATTTGTACCTGATTAACTCGTGGTAAACGATACTCTACAGGGTCTTCAACTGTAATAATTTTCTTAGTTGATTTATTAAGTTCACTTAATGCTGCATATAAGGTGGTTGTTTTACCACTACCGGTAGGACCTGTAACTAACACCATGCCGTGTGGACGTGATATTTGATGACGAATACGTTTCACAAAATGTTCAGGCATACCCGTTTCGTCTAACGACAATAAACCGGCTGACTGATCAAGCAAACGCATAACCACAGACTCACCGTATTGAACGGGCATTGTAGACATACGAACATCAATATTATGACCATTGATTTTCAAGTTAAATCGGCCATCTTGAGGTAAACGTTTCTCAGATATATCTAAACCTGCCATCAGTTTTAAGCGTAAAACCATCGCTGAGGCAATTTTATTCTCTTTTAAAATATTTTCTTGTAAAACACCATCAATACGTTGTCGAATACGTAAGGCTTTTTCATCTGGTTCAATGTGAACATCAGATGCACGCATTTGCACAGCATCTTCGAAGACTGATTGTAATAACTTCCCAACCGTTGCATCTCCACCTTCTTCTAGAAAGTTATTTGATAAATCAAAGTCGCTACTTTGATCGTATTCTTCTTCAAGTTGGCTAGCAAAAGATTCGATATCAGCAGTACGACGATATAAACCATCAAAGGCATTAAAAAGCTGCGATTCCATTACAACCGCAAGTTTCAACCGTTTTGGCGCTAACATCTGTTCAAGCTGATCGAGTGCACTTAAATCTGCCGGATCACTCATACCAATAAGTACAGAGTCGCCTTGATCTTCAATAATAATAGCGCGCAAACGTCGTGCGTGAACTTCAGGTAATAACAAAGCAACTTCAGAAGAAATTCTGCGCTGACTTATATCTAAAAATGGTACATCAAGTTGTTGGGCAAAAAACTCTAACAATTGACGTTCACTAATATGCCCTAACTCAATTAAGGTATCGCCAAGCTTTCTACCACTGGTTTTTTGGCTATTTAACGCCTGCATAAGTTGTTCATTACTAATAATGTGTTCGTGAACAAGTAAATCGCCCAAACGCATTTTTAATTTAGGTGCTGCCATATTATTCTCCTAACTCTATCAGGCGCTGTTGAGCAAACTGCATCGCACTTGTTGATAAATTATTACGTGCTATAGATTGTTTGTATGCATCTCTTGCAGGTACAAACTTTCCAAGACTATCTAATGAAACTGCTACACCTAACCACCATCGACCAACGTCTGGTTGCAGTGATATCAGTTGGCGATATGCAAAAATGGCATCTTCGTGTTCGTTTAACTCTGCAGACACATTAGCTAACAACGTTTGTACTTCTGAACTATTACTACGACTTACCGGCTTTAAAATGTTATATGCGGGTCTTGCTTGACCTTGTTCATAGTAAATCCTAGCACTCATCAAGCGCATTTCCTCTGCTTGCGGCTCTAAGGCAATACCTTGCGACAACAAGTTAATTGCATCTTGATAATATTTTTTTCCATACCACAAAGCGGCAAGTTGTTTACGCGCGGTTTCATGAGTTGGCATTACCATTAATATTTCTTCAAATAACGACTCAGCTTTAGCAATATCATTGCGTTCCATTGCTTTTTCAGCTTGAGAAATTTTATTGGCTGCTAACGCTTTTGGTGATAATTGTGTACGTGAAATGGTTAAGCTAGATTTAACTTTAACTGGCATCGATACACTCAAGCTTTCAGGTTGAACAGCTTTTTTAATCGTTTCAAGCGGTGCTACAATAACAACCGTGTCATCTTTTTCTAGTATCTTGGCTTCTAAAGAATTTGAGTTATTTGAGTTATTTACATTTGCTACTTCGCTTGAGCTTTTAGTGACAAAGGTATTACTTTTGTCACTAATCTCAGTTGCTATGGTATCGGGTATCACTTGTATACTGTGATTTCTTTCAACTACAGACTCAGTTGTTTTTATCTGATTTGAAGGCTTAAGTACAGGCTCTTTATTAACGTTAGTGTCAACATTTGACTTAGCTATTGTCGTATTAGGCTGAACGGTAAATGCCTTTTTTTGTTGTGCCTGTAATTTTAATTGTGTGTTCTCACTGTAAAGTTGCCAGCCGAACATACCAATAATATTTATGATTACAATAACTGCAACAGTAATCAGTATAATTTTTGTTGTTGAATTTTTAACTGTTACCGGCACAGAAACGTTAGCATTATCTTGTTGTTCGCTTTGACGTTTGTCTAAGTCCTTCAACATTTGGTTTATTACACTCATACTAGTAACCCAAAAATATCCCATGAAAAGTACAAACCAACAAAAATTGCAACGAGCAACAGGCTAAATAAATAAATCTTTTTCGACGAGCTTAGTTGCAAACCTTCGGTATCTTGTATTGCAGAATTTAAATGCTTTTTGGTCAATACATAACTACCTTGACCATAGCCCAGCATTAACATTTTATGACAAATAATATTAACCAATCTAGGGATACCACCACTGATTTTAGCGACTTTATGGGCTAATGAATGGCTAAATAAATTAACGCCCTTATGACCAGCAACTTGTAATCTATGTTGAATATAATAATCAACTTCACGAGCGTTCATTGCACGTAGTTTATAAGAAAATGTGATGCGTTGTTTTAACTGCCTAAACGCTTTTTCGGCTAATCTTTCATCTAATTCTGGTTGAGCAAATAAAACCACTTGTAATAATTTTCGAGTTTCAGTTTCAAGATTAGTAAACAATCTTAATGCTTCAAGGCTTTCAGAAGGTAAAGCTTGTGCTTCATCAAGAATTAGCACAACAGAATGACCTCTAATATGTAATTCCAATAATCTTTGCTGAATACGTTGAGTTAGCAGTTGTAGCGACATGCTTTGGGCTTGTTTTACACCTAACTCAACCGCTACCGCACGTCGTAATTCATCAGGTTTCAAATACGGATTTGGAATATAAGCAGTGACAAAGTGCTCTGGAATTTCATTCAGTAACTTTCGACACAACAAGGTTTTACCCGTGCCGACTTCACCGACAACCTTGATAAAACCTTCACCTGTTTTTAACGCTGTAAGTAGTACCGCAAGAGCCTCATTGTGAGACTCTAACCCCAAGTAAAAACTGGTATTTGGGGTCAGGGTAAATGGGAGTTCCCTTAAACCAAAATGGTACAAATACATAAGTTACAACTTAATTATTGCTTGTGCTTGCATCTGCATCTTCTGGAAACCATTGCTTTAACAATGCACGTGCATCTTGTAACTGATTTTTCCAAGTATCATGGCCAATCACAACAGGCTTCAGCAAAATAACGAGTTCTTTCTTTTGAACAGATTCACTCTTGCTCTTGAACAATGCCCCCATAATAGGAATATCACCGAAGAAAGGTGTTTTAGACTCTATATCAACTTTGCGTGTTTCTATCAGACCGCCAATAACCACAATTTCGCCTGATCTTGCGCGAATAATAGTATCCGACTCTCTGACGCTACTTTGTGCTAGTGGCAATATAATATCTTGGTCGCTTAATCTAATAGTTTTAGTTTGCTCATCCGTTATCGTCACTGAAGGGTGAATGTGTAAAATAACTTCACCATTTGCATCAATTTGCGGCGTTACATCTAAGGCTATACCAGAGAAGAAAGGGGTCAAATCAATTTCTGGCGTGGTGGTGGTTGAGGTGCCGGTAGTGGTAGTGCTAGAAACATCGGTAACGAAATATTCATCTTCACCCACTTTAATAATAGCTTTTTGATTATTTGTCGCCGTAATTCTTGGGCTAGAAAGTACTTGAACATTGCCTTGAGTGGATAATAAGTCGATCACACCGCTGAAGTCTTTATTTAAAAAGCTCAAACTTGTAACACCGCCCACTGCAGAAGAGATAGTATTACCAATAATATTACCGGTTGTAGAAAAACCAATATCTGTACTTTCAATGTGTCCTAATACTTGGTCCCACTTAACACCTTGCTGGTAATCATCATTTAAGGTGACTTCCATAATTTTCGCTTCAATAATAACTTGACGACGTAGGTGCTCTTCGGTGCTTTCAATAAAGCGTTTAACAGCGGCTATTTCACCAGGTAGCGCCTTAATAGTTACTAGGCCTGCTTGAGGAGAAACAATAACAGAGCGGCCATTCTCATCGCCAACTAAGGCGGTAAGTGTTTCTTTTAATTCAGTCCAAAAGTCCGACTCATTTTCGGTGTAAATGTTTACACCACTACTACTGCTTTGATTACTGTTGCCATTTTGTCCGTTGCTACTGCCGCCACTATTATTATTGTTGTTACTGTTGTTATTGTTGCTAGAGTTACTACTGTTTGGATCATTTTCAGAAACACCGCCTGAATTTATACTGGTACTAGAAATACCACGGCGTTTTACGTACAAGTAATCTAAAGGAATAGTTTCAGTACGAATACCTGCGGGATAAACTTGAATTACACGCCCTTCTCGACGAATATCATACCCATAAAGTGATTCAACTACGTCGAGTGTTTCATCTAGGGTGACATTTTTCAAATTCAGTGTGATGTTGCCGCTTACCTCTGGGTGCACGGCGATACTGTATGGCGAGTCATCGACTATTGCAGCAAAAAATTGATCTGCAGCCACACCGCTAGCGGCTATTTCTAAACGTTTTTCTGCCAATAGGCCATGACGAGCTTGTTGAATTTCTTTTTGCATAAGCTCTTGGCGAACAGAGTTTGGTAAAGCTTGCAGTGGCTTAGGTGCGGTTGGTTGTTCCGCTTGCGCAATGGCTTTATCTAATGCTTGTGTTACATCCGTTGGTGGTTTCGGCGCTGACTGACAACCTACGAGTGCGATAACCGCTGAGCAGCATAATAATTTCATTTGGTGCTTTTTATTTGTAATTTTTTTATTCATTTTGAGTTCGCTATTACACCTGAAAATAATGATAATTCCATTCTACCCTGTGGTGAATCTAACACCACCCCATTCTTACTAATTGTAATCAAGTTAAAGCCATTGTATTTATCACCAACATTAAGTACCTGGCCATTGATAATTGCTTTTCTTTTATTATTGCTTTCGATAATTGACTGTAAAACTAAAGTGGTACTTTTTTCATTGCTATTGGCGGATGCTATCGCGCCAAAAGGTCTGGTTGGATCTGTTTGCTGACTATTTACATAGTTGGACACAAATAGTAAGCATAAAACGAACATGACTTTATACACCGATAAACTCCTGTGATGTGCTTAAACTATAGATTTCAATTTCAAGTTCGCTCACTGGATACGTTTTTAATTGATAATCAAATTCTTGCCAAAAAAACTTCCAAGATAAACTTTCTAATTGGGTTAAGTAATCTTTTAATTCAAAATATTGACCTTGAAGCTTAATTTTTATCCCATGTCGATATAAACGTAATTGCTTCGGCGGCGACTTTTTAGGACTGGCGTTAACTGACGTTATGCTATCTTTTTCATCCGTTTTATCGGCTTCAGCTTTGTTTTCAGTTACAGGCGTTGCCGGCATTACTTCAAATGAAAGTAATTTAACGCCCTTTTGTAATTTGAGTAATTTGATCAAGGCGTAACGCATTTGAATGGGGTCAATTAAGTCTGAGGTTAATTCAAGTAATTTTTCGTCAACATCTCCCAGCTTAGCCTGATATTGAGATAACTCTTTTTGTAAGGCAATATTTGGGTCTTCACGCAACGCCTGCTCTAAAATTTGAATAGAATTGCTTTTATTTTCGTTATCTTGTTGGGCTATAGTTACTTGGTCACTTAAATGTTCAATGCTTTGAATAGGTTCATCTAAAAATAAACTATATAAAATAAAAACGATGGCCACTAAGCCTGACGCTATAATTAAATACTGCTCTCGAGGTGTCGTATTATTGAATTTTTCACTATAAGTTAACCACTGCGACATAACTCTACTCTCCTTTAGTTGGTGCAGAGCTAACAACGAACTCAGTTAGTTTTTGCTCATTTTCAGTTAAAGAAAAATTAATAAAGCGTTTGCCTGAAAGGAATGTTGATGATTCAAAGCCAGAAAGCCAATGAGGAACTGCATCTGGTGTTCTAGCAAGTCCCGAAAAGGTCATATTCCCATTACCAATACTAACTCTTTGTAAACTAATATTTTTGTCATGTAATGCAGCTAACTCTATCATCGCACTTGAAAAGCCAGCACTATAGGTTTTTGTTGGATCGGTTAACTGCTTATGTAAATGCTCTTTATTGGCAATCACAAGCTTAATTGTATTTAGCTGTGCGAGTAATTTAGAATCTTGACGATTATTACTAATAGCAGACTCTAAACTCTTTAATTCTGTTGTTTTAGCAGTATTGATTGAATTAACGCTTTCAAACTCAGCTTTAACATTATTGACCTGCAATTGAACAATAAATATTATGCCGAGCATTACCACCAAGGTTATACCCCATACTGCGACAACACGATTTAGTGACCATAACGCTTTTGTTGGTAACAGGCCAGCCTGCAATAAGTTGATTGAATGTTTAGCCATTTTAATTTGGCTCCATAAAGTTTAACTGTGTAGCCCCAACAGCTACAGCACTACCTCGAAAGTTTTCAAGCGAAGTAGCCATAGCAAACAACTTAACTTCTACATTGGTGTTCTCTGCCAATTTACGTGCTAAAAAAGCTTCTTGTTCAACGGGCAGTAAAATTTCAATCGCTTTGATAGGAGCTTGCTTTAATTGTCGTTCAAAGTAGTCGGTAGAGCGTTGAATTTCTAAGCTTAAAGCGTCTATAACACCCATGCTTAATTCGTCTTCAGTTTTAGTGGCAATTTGAGCAAAACCGCGTAAGCGTCGACTAAAGAAAAGCTGTCCGTTCTTAACAATTAACAGGTTTATTTCTTCATTAGGTTGTTGGCAAACGAGTAAAACGGCATCTTGTTGTATGGGGAGTAAACTGGCAAAAGCAAATTCTTCAGTAGTAATACAACCAATGCTTAAGTTTTCACCGCTAATGGTTGCTACCAATTCAATCAAGTCATTTTTAGGGACACATACAACGTTAATTTTTTCATGTCCACCGGCAAGTGTTGGACCATCAAAATAATCTAAAATCATATTTTCCGGTGAAATACTGACCAGGTCTTTAATTTGCCATTTTAATGCTGCATTCATTTCAGCGTCTGGTACTTTGGGTTTATCTACTTGAACTATTTGTGAATGGGCATGTGTTAGCACCAATTGACATTGGCCTGAAAACGATTGAGTACTCAGTAATTTTTTCAGCGCATTAACGACTGAATTACCTTTATTTTCAACAACCTTACTCTTAATGCCATTGCTTTTTTTAGCAAAATAGCTAATTGAATGCTGTCGTAAAGCGACACCAATTAATTCAGTAGATTTCACTGATGAGAAAATATTTTTGATCCGTGTAATAATTGTCATTAAGCGATATTATTATCTTAGTTATCTTTGACCATAAAGCCATTATCGCTGATTCTCTTTTCGGTGCAAGTGTTTTAATTACTTCATTATTTTGAGTTACAAAACTTATGTCTACTTTCTCAGTTTTACAAACGATTACTCATCCAGTTTTTACTCAACATAAATTAAATGTACAAATTAAACGTGACGATCTTATTCATAATATTATTTCAGGTAATAAATGGCGTAAATTAAAACACAACATACTGCACGCTAAATCTATTGGCGCTAAAGGCGTTATTACTTTTGGAGGCTGTTTTTCCAATCATATTCATGCTTGTGCATTTGCCTGTTTTGACCATGGATTACCCGTTATTGGTATTATACGAGGCGAGGAAAGTAGTCAGAATAATTACACTTTAGCGTGGGCAAAACATTGGAACATGCAATTAAAATTTGTTGACCGAAAGACCTATCGCATGCGAGATGATGAAACTTACTTAAAGCAATTGCAGCAACAATACCCAGATCATTTTATTATCCCTGAAGGGGGAAGTAATGCATTGGCGCTATGTGGTGTCAGTGAAGTTATTGAAGAGCTAAGCCAGCAAAGTGAGTTTGATACACTTATGACACCCGTTGGCAGTGGCGGAACCCTTGCTGGCCTTATAATGGGTGACAAATGTAGACACAACTTACTAGGGATTGCTGTTCTAAAGCAACAACATTATTTAGAGCAAGCGGTGCTTTCATTATTACCTAATCAAATAAAGCAAAGTAGTAATTGGCGCATAGCACATGAATTTCACCGAGGAGGGTATGCCAAATTCAGCCAAATTGATGCTGACAGAATTCGTACTTTTAGTCATATAGTTGGCATAGACTTTGAGCCGATATATTCAGGTAAAATGATTTTAGCGCTGCTAGACCTTATAGAGTCAGGTTACTTTCCTGAGCATCACCGAATTGTATTATTACACACAGGTGGTCTACAAGGTTTAGCAGGGATGTTCGAACGTGGCTTACTTAACCAAGATGAATGGCCTTTGCTACCTGCGCCACCGGTTCGGTAAAAAAGTGTCCTTGGCCTCCTTTTACACCAAGTTGTAATAGTGTTCGCCACTCCGACTTGTTTTCAACACCTAACGCATACACCGGCATATTTTTCGCTTCTGCTAGTTTTTTTAAACTTTGGATAAACACCTGGTTTTCCACTTTTTTATCTATATCTATCACAATACTTCGATGTAACTTCATCGCATATATTGGATATACATTAATATAGTGAGCGCTTACTACATATTGCCCAACCTTATCAGCAATAATTTTCACACCGGCAATATGTAAAGTAGTTAACGTCGAAGCTAACTCAGATATATGACTGACTAATTGGTACTCGCTTATTTCAATCATTAGCTTATCTTTAACCGCAGGAAACTGTTGCGCTATTGCTATAAATTTATCAGCAAACCCTGCTGAAAGTAGTGAGTCTATAGAAACATTAATACTGCAACTGTATTGCTGATCTTGTTCATGTGCTAAAACACGACATACCTGTTCAAGAATAAGTAAATCTATTTGAACGGTTAAACCACACTTTTTAGCCATGGGAAAGAAAACGCGCGCATTTATCAGAGCACCGTTTTTATCCCTAACCTTAGATAAAACTTCATGATGCAAAACTTCTGCATTATCGCTCGCAATAACAGGCTGAAAAAAAATAACAAACCTATTACCCTGTATCGCGGCATTAAGAAAAGTTCGCCACTTGAGTGAGCCTTTTGCTTTTACAGCTGCTAACTCTCCAGCTTCAAACATAAACCACTGCGATGGCCCTTGTAACTGTGCTGAGCGCAGTGCCATATCCGCCTCTGACATTATCTGATACGGCACCTGATCATGACCAAAATAGCTAATACCAATATGAACAAACTCTTCTTGGCTAATTCCTACAGGTTTGACGACTGTTTGAAAATTTTTGATTAACCTCCCTGCTAGCTGTTCAACTTCTTGCACAAAAAAATTGGGAAGTAATAGTGATAATTCATAATCACTATGTCGTGCAAGAAAATAACTAGGTTGCCCTTGTAGTCTATTTTTAGTGACTTGAATTAAGGTTAATAAAAGTGATAAAGCCTGTTGATAGCCATGCAGGTTTTGCACTAGTTCAATTTCTTTAAATTGGATTAAAAGTACAGCGCCTTGAACTTCTTCTTCTTTGAGAAATGCTTGTAATCTATTATCGAAAAATGCTCGGTTGCCTATTCGGGTTTCTTGATCAAGCAAAGCACTTGACCTAATACTTTGATCCCATGCGGTGTCACTTTCAATGTTGTCATTAATTTGCTGCTGTAATTGATGGATGGCTGACGTAATCGCGTAAGTTTCTTTTAATGAATGGTCAATATCAATTTTGCTTGACGTACCTTGAATTATCGATAAGTTAGCCCAGTTTTCCAAAGCTTTTAGGGGTTTAAAATTAATCACCAGTTGCTGTTTAAATTTCTTATATAGCAATCCCCCATTTAAAAGTAACACTAAAGTAAATATCCAGAATAAATAAGAAGAAAACACCACATAAATAGGATGCTGAAAACTTAAGTACCAGCGACTATTCGCTATAGGTAGCAAACGAGAGCTTGTTTCATTTGTCATTATTAATCGACCAATTACACTATTAGGTACAGCAGGCGTACTGGCCAAGTTAAGTAATTGTTGATCGTTAAGTATTAATGCTTCTATCGTATTATGCTGGCTATTTTGCGTTTGATAGACAGCCACAATAGAAAACAGACACACTAAGATATAAAGCATGACTATCGAAAAAAATAGTGTTTTAACGGTGAGTTTTTCGTGTAGATTAACCTTTGATAACATTGGCACTCCGTAGCAAAGCATCCATTTTCTAACTTTCCTTAGTATTTATCATTTTGAAATTCTTATTTTAATTTCCACATTTATTCAAGTGTAGTATAAATACGCGGATTTATTTAGATTGCTAAAAACTTTTATGAGTTCTACCTAGCGCTATGTTGATTTTCAAATGTGTGGGTCATTAACCTTAACATTAACTTTCAATAGAAGTATTGATCATAATACGACTTTATTTTTTGCATAAAAAAACCTGAATTCATGACGAATTCAGGTTTTTATCATACGATTACTAGCAGCGATTAAGCTTGAGCAATAACAACAACTTTAATTGTTGCATCTACATCGTTGTGCACGTGAATTACGATATCGAATTCACCTGTTTCACGAATGCTACCTAATGGTAAACGTACTTCAGCTTTAACAACTTCAACACCAGCTTCAGTGATTGCATCAGCAATATCACGTGTACCAATTGAACCGAATAATTTACCTTCATCACCAGCTTTAGAAGCGATAGTGATTTCAGCTAATTCAGTTAATTTAGCAGCACGTGCTTCAGAAGCACTAAGTTGCTCGGCTAATTTTTTCTCTAAGTCAGCGCGACGAGCTTCAAAGTGCTCAACGTTTGCTTTAGAGGCAAAAACAGCTTTGCCTTTTGGTAATAAAAAGTTACGAGCGTAACCAGATTTAACTGTTACCTTGTCACCAAGGCCGCCTAATTTGGCGATTTTATCAAGAAGTATTACTTCCATTTTCAAAACCCCTTATTAGGTTACTTATGTAAATCAGTATATGGTAATAATGCTAAGTAACGAGCACGCTTGATCGCACGACCAAGTTGACGTTGATATTTAGCACTTGTACCAGTAATACGGCTAGGAACAATTTTACCACTTTCAGTAATGTAGTTTCTTAGTACAGCTGTATCTTTATAATCGATTGCAGCAGCACCTTCCGCCGAAAAACGGCAGAACTTACGACGTCTAAAAAAACGAGACATGGATTTCTCCTAAAATGGCTTACTTTCTTCAGGTGAAAATCACCGTTAAATAGGTATAGCCTAAATTAAATCATTTCAATTTGTTGGGCATGTAATACTAAAAGCGGATTACCGTTTCTAGATTCATGACGGTTTATAAAACCAGTCACTTTAACATTACAGCCTTCAATTAAATCACGAGTTAAGTGTTGTGACACTTTGCCGGTTGCAACAACTTGTATTCGAACAAACGCTTGTCTGTTCATGCCTGCTTCATTTTGTATAGACTTGTGGTCCATTGAAAATTGACAGTGCTGAATACCCGCTGGGCTAGTTGACGTTTTAGGTGGCTTTACCACATGTCCGGTCAATACTAAGCAATTCTCTATACTATTATTCATAGGTAGAGGAACGGTCACAGGTTACTTATTCTTCGCTCGCAGCTTCTTCTTTTGGTGCTTCGGCAGCTGGTGCTTCAACATCTGATGCTTCAGTAGCTGGTGCGTCAGTAACGTCTTTCTTCACTTCGCGACGCTCATCACGACGGTCTTCTTTAGCAACAGCCATAGCTGAAGCTTCAGT
>TARA_R110000765_G_scaffold31037_1_pt1 | contig 23133 bp, 16 predicted proteins | sample TARA_R110000765 | Tara Oceans TARA_R110000765 (sample SAMEA4398168) | marine metagenome | biome: Polar Biome; feature: [MES] marine water layer (ENVO:01000295) within the mesopelagic zone...; material: water (ENVO:00002006), including particulate matter (ENVO:01000060) such as...... | reverse complement strand
ATCCTTAGATGGGAGATTATGAAGTTCGTGTATTGAAAATGAAGATGCCATCATAAATAGAACCTTTTATTACTAGAAAATCATTTCTTATTCAATTATAATCCAGACAAGAATAGAAACTAGACAAAAATCGTAATTTAGAACACGACTAAAAATTCTATCAAGCATGTACCTACCAACCAAAAAAACAATTCAACAATTTGCTTTAAGTTCAATAATATTAATGACTATAGCTTGTTCAAGTTCAAAATCTGAATTTTCTAAAAAAGATGTTATTCGGTCACAAAAATTAGTAGGCCTCGATTTTGATAAAAAATATATCGACACCCTTTACCCTTACCTAAAAAGTAATAAAGAGGGCTTCGATTCTTTACGCAAATATACTTTGGACAATGACGTTTTTCCTGCGATTCAATTCAATCCTTTACCACTAAATTTTACACCAAAACCACAGGCCGGATTTCCAGATTGGGAAATTCCGGAAAATGTACAACTACCAGAAAAAGAAGCTGATTTAGCTTTTTATACCATCCCTCAACTTGCTTCCTTAATTAAAAATAAAAAAATAAGTTCTTTAAAATTGACTGAATTTTTTATAGCCCGATTAAAAAAATACAATCCCATATTACAATGCACCATTACCATTACCGAGGAAATGGCTTTTGAACAAGCAAAAAAGATGGACCAAGAATTAGCTGATGGCCAATACAGAGGCATTTTACATGGAATACCTTACGGAGTTAAAGATTTAATGGCGGTTGAAGGCTACAAAACCACTTGGGGCGCAGAACCTTATAGAGACCAACAAATTGAGATGACTGCAACCGTAGTTGAAAAATTACAAAATGCCGGCGGAGTTTTAGTTGCTAAACTGGTTTCTGGTTCTTTGGCACGTGGTGATGTTTGGTTCGATGGAAAAACAAAAAACCCTTGGGATACCGAACAAGGTGCTACAGGCTCATCTGCAGGTTCTGGTTCTGCCACATCTGCTGGGTTAGTGCCTTTTGCACTTGGAACAGAAACATTAGGCTCTATAACCTCGCCAAGTACTAGAAACGGAATTACAGGTTTACGGCCCACTTATGGTAGGGTTAGTAGACACGGAGTTATGAGCCTTAGTTGGTCTATGGATAAAGTTGGTCCTATGGCAAGAAGTGCAGAAGAATGCGCCATAGTTTATAGCGTTATTACCGGAAAGGATCCAAAAGATGGTACGACTACAGATTTTCCTGATGGTTTTGAACCGAAAAAAGATTTTAAATCTCTTCGGGTAGCCTATCTAAAAAAGGACATTGAAAAAGATACCTCCCTAAACAAACCTAATTTAGAAAAAGCATTAGAAACTTTTAAGAAAATGGGAATAACACTAAATGAAGTTGAATTACCAGAAGATGTGCCCTATTCAAGTTTTGATGTGATTTTAAGAGCAGAAGCAGGTGCATTTTTTGACGACTTGGTGCGCTCAAGAAACGTTGACAAAATGGTAGAACAAGACCAAGGATCAAGAGCCAATTCATTACGCCAAGCTCGCTTTATACCCGCTGTAGAATATTTACAGGCCAACAGGCACCGCCAAGTACTCATTGAAAAAATGGAAGGTATCATGAAAAATTATGACATTCTTATATCTCCAACCTTTGGAAATAGACAATTGATCATTACAAACCTTACTGGTCACCCCGTGATTTCTATTCCTACAGGATTGGATAAAGAAAAACACCCAACCAGCATTACTCTTGTTGGAAATCTATATGATGAAGCCAGTATTCTTTTGCTCGCAAAAGCTTTTCAGGACAATACTGAGTTTGATGAAATGCATCCGAAAGGGTATACGGATTAGGCTTGACTTAGGTATGAGTATGTCATTTCGATTTCTATTGCACCGTTAAACTGATTAAGGTGCTTTATTTATTAAATCTGTCTACCATCTAAAAGGTTGATGATTCTTGAACCATACTCGGCATTCTTTTCTGAATGGGTAACTTGAATTATGGTTACCCCATCTTCTTTATTCAGTTTTTGAAAAAGTTGCATAATTTCCTCGCTCTGTTGAGAGTTTAGATTTCCTGTGGGTTCATCTGCTAAAATCAATTTTGGTTTTCCAATCAATGCTCTGGCAACACCTACTAATTGCTGTTGCCCACCACTCAATTGGGTTGGGAATAAATCTTTCTTACCAACAATATTAAACCTATCAAGCATATCAGCAACCAAAGCTTTTCGTTCAGAGCCTTTTACCTTTTTATATAATAAAGGCATTTCTAAATTTTCCTCAACCGTAAGTTCATCCAATAAATGGTAGGATTGAAAAACAAAACCAATATATTCTTTATACAAATTAGACCGGTACTTCTCTTTTAAGGTATGAACCGATTCACTCAAGAAATCATATTCACCTTCATCAAAAGTGTCTAACATACCAATGACATTTAGTAAGGTTGATTTGCCTGAACCGGACGGACCCATAATGGAAATAAACTCACCTTCTTCCACTTCAAGATTAATATCTTTCAGTAAGAAGATGCGCTGGCCGCCTTGCTGTACCCATTTGAAAATATTATTTAATTGTAGTAACATTCTTTTTGTTTTTTGGTTGTTATCAAAAATTCACATAATTACTCAGTACGTAAACTTTTTACTGGGTTTGTATTGGCAGAATTTATTGTTTTAATCGTCATTATTAAAAGTGAAATCAAAATCATTAAAAAGCCACTTAAGGCAAAAATCCACCAGCTTAAAGTTGCTTTATTTGCAAAACCTTCTAGCCAGTAATTTAGTCCGTACCACGCGATTGGCGTTGCTATCAAAAAGGCAATCAACACTAATTTTAAAAATTCTTTTGACAATAAAAAATTAAGTTGAAATAGATTGGCACCGAGTATTTTACGAATACCTATTTCCTTTGTTCTACGCTCAGTTGTGTGTATGACCAAACCAAACAACCCTAAACAACTTATAAGAATTGCAAGGCCAGTAGCCCATTGTAAAAGTATCGATGTTTTTTGCTCACTTTCGTAAAACTTTTTTATGGTATCATCCATAAAACTATACTCAAAATCAGACTCTGGATACAGGTCTTTCCATATGGTTTCTATCCGAGAAATAGTAGTTGACCAATCACTAGTATCCAAACTATTCAACTTAAAATGAATGGTTCTAAACTGTGTCCATTTTCCACTATAAGAACCTCCTGTAAATGCCATTGGTGCTACTCCATATTTTAAGGAGTGTTGGTTAAAATCTTCCATGACACCAACAATAGGAAACATTTTATTATTAGCCTTTAGATTTTTACCGACCACATCTTCAGGATTCTCAATTCCAATTACTTTTAAATAAGACTTGTTGATTACATATTCTATAATTGAATCATTTAAGGGCATTCGGCCTGCAACTAATTTTAAATTGTATAAATCAAAATAGTTGGCATTGCCATACATTAATTGTAAATCTGAATTTACTTCCTTTTCTCCATCTACAAACAAGGCGTTCATAAACATAGTTGAAAATGAAGCAGGCGGATTTCCAGAAAGTACAACCTGATTAATTCCTGGTAATTCTTTTATTTGACGCACAAACCTTGCTCGTTTAATTGCTGATGTATCTCGCCAAGGAGTTCTTAAATATGCAATGGCTTCTGTCTTAAAGCCCATGTCTTTTTTCATAATATAGTTCAATTGCTTACCTACCATCAGCGTAGCTATTATGAATACTTGCGCAATTACAAATTGAAATACGGTTAAATACTTTCTTAAAGAGCCTTTATCAGAATTGGGTAGAATCTGCTGTTTAAACACCGAAACGGGTTTGTATTTAGACATGACCAATGCCGGATAGAAACCCGATAAAACCGTTACTATAAGAAGCAACAAAACAATACCAAGTATAATCCAAGGATTCCAAAAAAGCTCAAAAGTGAGTCCTGTAGGAATAAAATCAGAAAATAATAGGAGCAACCATTTAGACAAAAAAAAAGAAAGAGCGGCAGCAGCCAAAGTCAATATAAATGTTTCCCCCAAGAACTGAAATATCAACTGCTTTCTAGAACTTCCCAATGTTTTTCTAATTCCAATTTCCTTTGCTCGTTGTATGGCTTGGGCAGTATTTAAATTGATAAAATTTATACATCCTAAAAGAACCAAGATGGCAGCTAATAACAACAAACTTTTTAGCGCTGCTATTGTTGTTCGGCTATCCTCAAAATCAAACGTATTATAATCGGGATTCAAATGAATGTCAGCTAGCGACTGTATGGTATAGGTATTACTTCTGCCAATGGCAACCATTTCTGGCTCATCATGTTCCTTGGCAATTTGAGTAAGCGTTTCTTGAACCTTTATTGGGTCTGCCCTTTGCGAAAGTTTTATGAATAATTGAGAGGCAGAGTTGGTGTTGTTCCAATTTGCTTCGTTTACAGCATTGGTCATATCTTGGGTGGCTGCAGTTTTTAAAGAGATAAATTCTTCAAAAACAAGATCTGTTCTATTATCAAAATTTGCCACAATGCCCGATACCGTCGCTGGTATTGTATCATTATATATTACTGACTTCCCTAAAATGCCATTTAACTCTTTATTAGGGAAATATTTTCTAGCACGCTCTTCGGATAATACCACCATATTAGGTTCCTCCAACGCACTATCCTTATTTCCTGCTAACCAATTATATTCAAAGGTCTTGAAGTAGGATGGCTCGGTATAGATTACAAATTCAGGATTTTTAAAGCGATTGCCTGTTTCCTGATTTTCAACATGCAAAGGATATGTGGTGAAAAATGGTGCTATCGTTTCCAATTCTTCCATCTTAAGATCTACAAGTGCTTGTGCCAGCGGTACCGTTACACCTGCATTGTAAAAATCGCCATCAGGACTTTTAAATGATGTGGTTACTCTATAGATTCTATCGCCATCTTGGTGAAATTTATCAAAAGAAAGATCATAAAAAACCATCGCACCAATTACAAAAGCAGCACTTAGACCAATGGAAAGACCCAAAATGTTTATCAATGAAAACACCTTATTTTTCCAAACATTACGAAAAGCAATTTTTAAATAATTACGCAGCATATCAGTTTAATTTTACTCTGTTCGTAAACTTTTTACAGGATTCGCTTTTGCTGCCTTAATTGCCTGAAAACTAACCGTTAATACGGTCACCAGCATAGCCCCGGCAATAGCCAAGGCAAAAATCCACCACTTTAAGATTACCCGGTAAGGGTATTCTTGAAGCCAACCGTTCATAATGAAGTATGCAATTGGCACTGCTATAAAACAAGAGATGATTACCAGCTTTAAAAAGTCTTTCGAAAGCATATTCCACACATTAAATATACTTGCACCCAACACCTTTCTTACCCCTATTTCTTTCTTACGTTGTTCTGCAACGAATGATGTTAAACCGAAAAGGCCTAAACAACTTATTAAGATGGCCAATGCTGTAAAAATGCCAGAGAGGGTACCAATACGTTCTTCAGATGCAAATTTTTCTCCATATTGCCCATCTACAAATTCATATTCGAAAGGTATATCTGGAAAATGCTCTTTAAAAACCCTCTCGATTGTAGCAATGTTTTTACTGGCACTCTCATTTGGGTTTAATCTTAAATTATAATAACTGGCATTATTAAAACGATCATATACATAAACCCCTTGCTTTACTGGTTCGTAAGGTGATTGCGTAATCATATCTTGAACGACTCCAATAATTTTCAATGGTGGTCCTGGGTCTTCTTCATCATCATCTTTAAGTAACATGCCTACCGGATTTTCCAACCCTAAGTATTTCTTTGCAGATTCATTGATTAATACGCCCAAAGAATCGGTTGCAAATTCTCTAGAAAAATCCCTGCCTTCCAGAATTTTAAGGTTCAATGATTTTGCATACTCTGCGGAAACTTCCGTCCATGCTAAATCTTCTTGAAACCCTTCTGGTTTACCATCCCAAGTAAAACCACTTCTATTAGACCATATTTGGGTGGTAGGGCTACTCGAGGTTGACATCTCTACCACTGCGTTAGAACCTAAAAACTCGCTACGCATCAAGTCATATTTACCTTCAAAATCTTGACTGAATGTAGGTATCTGTATCAGTCCTTCCTTATCATAACCTACAGGGCGGTTCTTGGCATAGTTTATCTGTTGCATTACGATGACAGTACCGATAATAAAAGCTACAGAAACCGTAAACTGCACCACTACCAATATTTTTCTGGGTAAGCCTGCATATTTACCTGTTTTAAACGTTCCCTTAAGCACGTCAACAGGTTTAAAGGATGACAGGTACAAGGCTGGATAACTCCCTGCCAACAAAGAAGTGAACAAAATAAACAAAATTGAAATCAACCAAAACATTCCATTATCCCATGGAAAAGAAATCTCCTTTTTAGACAAATCATTGAATCCGTCCAAAGAAACCACTACAATCAATAAGGAAACTAAAAATGCAAATAGCACTACTAAAAAAGATTCACTCAAAAATTGATAGATCAATTGTCCTCTTTGTGAACCTATTGATTTTCGAATACCGACTTCTTTACCACGTTTCTCAGATCTAGCGGTACTTAGGTTCATGAAATTAATACATGCTAAAAGCAATACGAAGGCACCGATTATACCAAATAACCACACATACTTGATACGACCGCCATTTTGCTTACCGTTTTCGAAACTACTACGCAGGTACCAGTCTTTCATTGGAAAAAGAAAAAGCTGCGGGTTAAATTCAACCGAATCTGGATTAAGGGTTTTCTTTACATCTTTAATGCTATTAGTGATTTTTTCGAAAGATGTGTTGTCGGCAATTTGCACGAACATTTGAAATGAGTTATTACCCCATTGGTCTTCTGCATTTCGTATCCATTCGTTATTCGCCAAATATTTTTCCCACGGGATTATAAATTCGGTGTCATTGAACGAATTATTTACGGGTATATCCTTGTAAACCGAACTTACATTTAACTTGTGCTCGTTACTTACGGTAACCGTTTTACCGATTGGATCTTCGCTTCCAAATAAAGCATTGGCCGTAGATTCCGATAACATGATGGAGTTGATTTCACGAAGTCCGTCTTTCTCACCTTTTATAATTTCTAAACCAAAAAGCTCTGGACCTACCTGTTGCATATAATTACCTGGTCTAGATAGGCTTTTATCTCCATATTTTAAATAGTGATCATTTGTCCATGAACACATAATTAAATGCTTAAAATTATCGCTGTACCCATCTCGTAAACCTTTTTCCAAAGGCCTTGGAATTGCTGGTCCGGTTCCCGTTTCTCCATTGAATGTCTGTGATTGAAAGACCTGCGCTATTTTATCCTTATTCTTAAAATAACTGTTATAGGATAGTTCATCGAGTATCCAAAGACCTATTATCAATGTAACGGCCATTCCCAAAGCCAAACCGCCTACATTGATGAAGGTATACCCCTTATTCTTCCAAAGATTTCGCCAAGCGATTTTTAAATAATTCTTGAACATGATGAGTGTTTTTTATGATTGATGATGTTTGCTTTATACTACTATAAAGAGTGTTTTAAAATTGAAATGTTTCATTCTGAACGTAAACTTTTAACCGGGTTGACTATCGCTGCTTTAATACTTTGATAGCTTACCGTAACTACCGCTACCATAATTGCTAGAAATGCTGCCAATGCAAAAATTCCAAACCCAATTTCAATTCGGTATGAAAAATCTTCAAGCCACTTGTTCATGGCATACCAACCCAACGGCAAAGAGACCAAAATAGCTATCCCTACCAATTTTAGAAAGTCTACCGTAAGTCGATAAGAAATCTGACTTACAGTAGCCCCCAATACTTTTCTAACGCCAATTTCTTTAGTACGCTTTTCAGCATTAAAGGCAGCTAATCCAAATAATCCCAAACAAGCAATGAAAATGGATAGAATAGTAAAAATGAAAAATATTTGGCTAAGCTTTTGTTCCGCTTCATAAGTGGTATTAAAAGCTTCGTCCATAAACTGATAATCAAATGGTTGACCAGGTGCCATCTCATTCCATTTATTTTCTATCTCTGCAATTGAATTTGAATAATCACCGCCACTTAAGCGTATCGCCATATTTTCTGCAGTATTTTCTAAATGCATTCCTAATGCTCCTATATTTTCCCGAAGCGATTTAAAATGAAAATCTTTTACCACCCCAATAATGGTGTAGTAAGTAGGATCTTCCAATTCTATCTCCTCAGAAATTCGCATCCCTAACGCTTCCTCTGCAGTTGTATTTAAAAGTGGCAAAGTGGCTTCATTAATAATCAAAGCGGTTGAATCTGTGACATACTGCTTATTAAAATCGCGCCCCGCAACAATATCCATCTGCAACGTCTTTAAATAATCCGTATCTACCCCCCAGGTCTGCATTTGAATTGCATTTTCTTGACTTCTAACACCTTCCAGAAAGAATGAACTATCCGATCGCCATGACGGTGTAGGGTAATAGTTACTTAAGGTGACATTTTCAACATTGCCCATTTTAAGAATTTCTTCTTTGAATGTATATGTTCCAGACCCTAAAGGACTTATCTCGTTAATCAACAATACTTGGTCTTTTGCAAAACCTAAATCTTTACTCTGTATATAATTTAATTGCTGAAATACTACCAACGTGCTTACAATAAGAAAAACGGAAATTGAAAATTGAAATATTACCAAAGCATTTCTTATTCTACCATTACCTACACTTTCTGATGTTCCACCCTTTAGGGTTTTTACGGGAGTAAATCTAGACATGAAAAAGGCAGGGTAGCTTCCTGAAAAAAGTCCCAACACTATAGTCGCAGCCAGCAATACCAGCCAGAATAGCGGTTGTGTAACAGGAATGGTAATGGACTTACCCGTGAAACCGTTAAAAAGCGGCAATGCTATCACAGTAATCAATAATGCAGCTATTAATGAAATAAATGCTATTAAGCCAGATTCCGTCAAAAATTGAAAAATCAAATTCAATTTATTTGACCCCAAGGTTTTTCGAACACCCACTTCTTTGGCTCTTTTTAACGAGTGCGCCGTTGAGAGGTTCATGAAATTTACACTTGCCAAAATAATCAAGAACAGCCCTATAAATGAAAGTATATATATGTTCTGTATACTACTGGTAGCATTCATTTCCGAGCTTCTATCGGAATATAAATGAATATCTGTTAAAGCCTTAGTGTGGTAACGTATATAATTACCTGATGCCGCAAAGGATTCTGCCGTCATACCTGGAAAATATTTTTGTGCCCATGGCAACATATACCTTTCCAGCATGCCCTGTAATGGCTCTTTAAAATCTTCTACAGATGCTCCGGGTATTAATTTTATGAACGTAAAATAGTTATTACTGCCCCATAACTCTTCTCTTGATGCAACATTACCTGCCATTGCCAAAAAAACACTGTATTCGTTAAAATAAGAGTTTTTGGGCATATCATCAATAATCCCTGTTACTGTATAGGTATCGGAATTATCCAGAAGTAAATCTTGTCCTAGAACATCTGTTGATCCAAAGTATTTTTCTGCGGCTGTTTTTGTCAGCACTAAGGAGTTTGTACCTGTTAACGCGGTTTTAGGGTTACCTGTAATTAAATCAATCCCGAAGAATTCGAAAAAAGTGGAATCTACATAGGTTACATGGGTTTCTTTAGAACTTTTATCACCACCTACCTTTTTTAAGTACATGCTACCCACCGTCCTGAAACGCACTGTAGATTCTACCTGAGAATAATCTCTTTTTAAGGCTGCCGCCATTGGCGGTGCAGATTCAGCTGCCTTTGTTTCCGCTCCACCAAATTTTATATCCGTATCTATTCGGTAAATACGGTCTGCATCGGCAAACATTTTATCATAGCTCAGTTCATCATATATGTACAATGAAATCATTAGTGCCCCAGCCATACCAATGGCAAGACCAAATGTATTTAGGAACGTAAAAAAGGCTTGCTTCTTTAAACTTCGCCATGCGATTTTAATATGATTTTTGAACATGATTTTCGTTTTTTGATTGATGATTTTTTTTTATTCTGAACGTAAACTTTTAACCGGATTTACAATGGCTGCTTTTATACTTTGATAGCTTACAGTTAGCACAGAAATTAAAATCGCCAAGAATGCCGCCAGAAGAAAAACCCACCACGGAATGGTTATTCGATATGTAAAATCTTCTAACCACTTGTTCATGACAATCCAACCCAGTGGTAAAGAAATTAAAATAGCAATACCTACCAACTTCAAGAAATCTATCGTAAGTCTCATGGATATTTGACTTACACTGGCACCCAAAACCTTACGTACCCCTATTTCTTTTATTCGCTTTTCTGCATTAAATGCAGCCAACCCAAAGAGACCCAAACAGGCAATTAACAGGGAAAGGACGGTGAAGATGATGAAAATATTACCTAATCTTCGCTCACTTTGATAGGTATTATTAAAGGCATCCTCCATAAAATAGTAATCAAAGGGTTCACCAGGCACAATGGTATTCCAAACACCTTCTATTCGTGCAATGGCGTTAGAGAAATCACCTGCCTGTATTTTTACGGCCATAGCGTAGGCTCTGTCTCCTAACCTAAGACTTACTGCATCGATTTCTTCTTTTAACGAAGCAATATGAAAATCTTTAACAACACCGATTATGGTAAAATACTCTGGATTATTTGAGTCAAAATTGGGGGTATATCGTTTGCCGAGAGCTTCTTTCGGGCTTAATTTCATTATTCTTACCGCTGCTTCATTGATTATAATAGTCGTAGAATCATTTCCGAAATTTTTATCAAAATCACGGCCAGCTACCAATTCAAAATCCATGGTCGAAACATAGTCATAGTCAACCGCCCATGTCTGCATGCTTACCGCATTCTCTTGATTGGTACCGCCTTCTTCAGGACTAAAAGTAGAATCACTTCGGCTAGAAGGCGTCGGGAAAAAACTACTTAATGTGGCATCTTTTACAAAGCTCAATTGTTTCACCTGTTCTTTAAAAGAGTTGACCTTATCGCCTGCAGTATATACATCATTAATAATCAAGACCTGATCTTTAGAGAATCCTAGGTCCTTACCTTGTATATACTTTAATTGTTGGTAAACTACCAAAGTACTCACGATTAAAAAGACTGAAATGGCGAACTGAAATACAACTAGGGAATTTCTTATCGTTCCGCCACCAACACTGCTTCCGCCACCCCCTTTTAACACTTTAACAGGCATAAATCGCGACATAAAAAATGCGGGGTAACTTCCTGCAAATAGACCTAAAATAACTACCGAACCTAAAAGGATGACCCAAAAAACCGGGCTACTAAAGGGTATGTAAACCTCTTTATTCGCAAGCTCATTAAAAAAAGGTAATGCAATAACAGCAAAAACCAGGGCGAGTACTAAGGAAAGAAAAGATATTAATCCGGACTCTACCAAAAACTGCCGTACCAAATCTATTTTATTTGACCCCAATGTTTTTCGTACCCCAACTTCCTTTGCTCTTTTTAGAGAGTGCGCCGTAGAGAGATTCATAAAATTAACACTAGCTAAAACAATAAGAAATATTGCTATAAATGATAGAATATAAATACTTTGAATATCATTGTTAGCACTAATTTCGGCCACCCTATGTGATTTCAAATGAATATCGGTCAATGGCATCGTGCTATAAACCAAGTAGCTACCAGATTCCTTTAACTGTTCTTCAGTTATACCCGGCATAAATTGTTGTACCCCAGGAATGACATATTTACCTAAAAATCCCCGTAATTGTTCTTGTATATCTGCAGCTTTGACCGATGGTATTAGTTTAATAAATGTCTGATAGTTATTACTGCCCCAATTAATCTCTTTGGCATCACCATTCCCTTCCATAGATTCAAAAACAGAATAATCCCTTAAGAAAGAATTCTGTGGAAAATCATCAATGACACCAACTATGGTATAAGTCTCTTCATTATTAAGCACCAAATTTTGTCCTACCGCATTGCCAATCTCAAAATGTTTTTCAGCAGCCGTTTTAGTTAGCACTAAAGTATTTGGATTTTTTAAAGCCGTTTTCACATCGCCTGACAATAATTCTACGTCAAACATTTCAAAAAAGCTAGGGTCAACAAAAGTGGTCTGCTCTTCTTTTACATTAGCTTGATCATCCGCCTTACGAACCAATGCACTACCCCGAGTTCTAAACCTAGTGACCAACTCGATTTCAGAAAAATCATTTTTTAATGCAGCAGCCATGGGAGCTGGTGTTACGGCAAACTCACGTGCATCGCCACCAAATTTTATGTCTGCATGAATTCTATGAATGCGATCGGAATCGGTAAACATTTTGTCATAACCCATTTCATCATGGATGTATAATGATATAAGTAGTGCCCCAGCCATGCCAATAGCTAGACCGAATGTATTGAGAAATGTAAAAAAAGGTTGCTTTTTAAGACTTCTCCAAGCGATTTTGATATAGTTTTTAAACATGATTCTCGTTTTATGATTGATAACAATTTTATTATCCGTGATTAAGGGATAAGTTTGGTTGGTTTGGTCTGTTGGCTGATTACTTGTTGATTGATGAATAAACTCGGCTACATCATGGCTCCTATTGCCCTATTTTGGCTCTCGGTAACTACTTGACCATCAAATAGATTCACCACTCTATGGGCATAATGTGAATCTCTATCTGAGTGCGTAACCATTACTATGGTGGTTCCCTCTTGGTTTAATTCTGTTAACAGGTTCATTACCTCTATGCCGTTTTTAGAATCTAGGTTACCTGTAGGCTCATCTGCCAGAATCAATTTCGGATTCGTTACTACCGCTCGTGAAATAGCTACACGTTGTTGCTGACCACCCGATAATTGCTGAGGAAAATGCTTTTCTCTATGTGCAATTTTCATACGCTCCAAAACCTTCATTACTTTTTCTTTACGCTCCGCTTTGCCCATTTTCAAATAAATCAATGGCAACTCTACATTTTCAAATACCGTAAGTTCATCTATTAAATTAAAGCTCTGAAACACGAAACCTAGATTTCCTTTTCTTAACTGTGTACGTTGACTTTCTTTTAAGCCCCCAACTTCGTTACCAGCGAAATTGTAACTACCATCGGTAGGGTTATCCAACATACCTATAATGTTTAGAAGGGTAGATTTACCGCAACCCGAAGGTCCCATTATCGCGACAAACTCACCATCCTCAACTTTTAGGTTAACGTTGTTCAATGCTAAGGTTTCTACTTCTTCCGTTCTAAAACTCTTTTTAAGATTCGTAATGGTTATCATTTTCGATTGATTTTAATTGTTATATAAGAGACAGCGCTACACCGCCCCTTGTGACAGTTTGTTTCTATTTTAATACTATTCTTTCGGCCTCTCCGAAATTATCATAGTTACTTGTAATTACTTTTTCACCCGCTTGCAAGCCTTCCAATACTTCATAGAATCTAGAGTTTTGTTTTCCTATACGGATGTTTCTTTTAATGGCCTCGTCACCATTTGGTCCTACTACAAAAATCCATTGTCCTCCTGTGCTTTGAAAAAAGCTTCCTTTAGGTAATAAAAGTGCATCATTAGATTCTCCCAATTGCAATTTTATATTATAACTCTGACCTGATCGTATCGTTTCTGGTTTGTTATCTGTAAAAACCAAGTCTACCTTAAACCTTCCATTTCTTACTTCCGGATATACTTTTCTCAAACGCAAAGGAAACTCTGTGCCGTTACGTTCTAAAACTGCCGTTAAATCTCTTTTTACACGATCAATATAATGCTCGTCAATATCAGCTTCAATCTTATAATCGGTCAATACATTTATCTGACCAATTCGCTGCCCTTGTGCTATATTCTGACCAATTTCAGCATCTAAAAACCCTAATTGACCATCGGCCGGGGCGCGCACATTTAAATGATCCAATCGTTGATATACCATGCCTAAAGTTTTCTGCATTCGGTCTAAATCGGTATCCAATCCTTTTAATGACGTTTCACGCAGTTCATCATCTTGTACGGTCTGTACTTTTATAATTTCATACTGCTTTTGAGATAGCTCATAATTTTCTTTCGAAAGTTGATAGACTTCTTTAGAAATTAGCTCATCATCATACAAGGCCTTATTTTGCTCATAATTTCGCTTAAGACGCTGCAAATCGGTACTTGCCGTTGCCAATGATTTTCTACCTTCTACCTGTCTTGAATCGAAATTCATCTTAGTCGACCGCAAATCGTTTTGCTTCAATGCCAAATTACTTTCGCTTGCCAAAATCTGTTCATACAAGTTCATATTTTCCAACTTAAGGATGATGTCTCCTTTTTTGACTATAGCACCTTCTTCAATTAATTTTTCACTAACGCGACCACCTTCATAGGCATCCATATAAATAGTGGCAATAGGAGCAACATTCCCATTAATGGTGATGTAATCATCAAACTTCCCTGCTGTTACATCGACAATAGACAGTTTGTCCTTTTCGGTCCTAAAGGTTGAAACAGAACTCCCGAACAAAAGTTTATATCCGACAAATAGGATAAATAAACCTATTGCGATGTACCCATAATGCTTGGGTCTTAATCCTTTTTTCTTTTCTAATTTTATATCCATCTTTCGTGTTACTGTTTCTAGTTTATATTAAATACCGGTAATCCTCTGTAAAAATCTAAAGTACTTTTATTGATTTCTGAACGAAGTCTCACCTGTAAATTTTCATTTTGTGCACTAGCGAATAAATTTTTTGCAGTAAACAATTCAAGTGCGTTGATCATACCTTTTTCATAGCGTTTTTGAGCAATCGTGAATGCTAAGTTTTGCGCCTCCATTTTTTGATTACTCTGTACCAATTCTACCAAAAGTGAATTATAATCTTGTACCAATTGCTGTATTGCCTGAAAAAGCACTTGTTCTTGCGTCTTTAAATTATTTTCTGCCCTAAGCCGTTCAATTTTTGCTTGTTTCACCCTAGATCTTGCAGACCACCCGTTACTTATAGGAACATTTAAATTTATACCTACATATTGTGAGGTATTATCTCTAAACTGCTCTCTAAAAGGTAATGTATTGCCCAATGTATCTCGTGTAGTCTCGAAATAGCCTGTACCCACACCAGCAAATAGTGATAGTGACGGATATAGTCTTCCCCTTGAAATTGCCACCTGCTTTTTAGCTGCCTTAGCTCTCAATTCTTGCGCATTTATTAAAGGTAAAAATTCTCGTGCCTCATCGTAAATCGAATCTGATTTTAGCTCGTTATCCTCATGCACCTCTTCTATGGCACCCAAATCTTCTTGAATCGAAATATCTGAAGTATTCTCTAAATTCATTTCTTGAATCAGAGTAAGTTTGGCGCTGGCCAATTGATTATTACTTTGTGTCACATTCAACTTATCTGTCAATAATAAAGATTCCGCTTCATACAAATCGGCACCAGCTTTCAGCCCTAATTCGATTTGCTTTTCAACTAAATTATAATTCGATTGTGAAACGGATAACTGTTCTTTTGAAATGGCTACCAACCCTTCAAAAAATTGAATATCATAAAAAGCCTGCATAACCCTAAATGCCAACAAATACTTTTGTTGTAAAACTTCTTCTTGAGTCGCCTTATATAAAAACTTTGATGCTTTAATGGAATTGATTTTCTGAAATCCTTGAAACAAATCTATCGACGATTCTAGCGAATAGTTATTCGAATAAAAATCTTGATTAACGAATGTTCCTGTATTTGGATCTTCAGCTCTACCAAAACTAATATTATAATTACCACTTGCATTTACAGATGGCAATAAATTTCGGATAGATTGTCTATAGGTCTCCTTATTCGATTGGTTGGTATACTCAACATCATTAAGCTGTAAATTATGCTCTAAGGCAAATGTCACACACTCCTCTAATGTCCACGTTTCTTGAGCAAAGATGGAACCCCAAATGGTTAAGAGTAAAATAGTTATTATTTTAAATTTTTGATTCATTTCTATATTGGTATGCCATACTCATTACTATATATGTGCCAAAACTACAACTACCTGTTTATCAGTGATTTATATTTTTAAAAGAAATTCAAAATTAAGGATACTGTAAAAATGTTGTACAGATATTGTAAAATATTTTGACACTGTGTTGAAAATATAATCTTCTATGTGTAGTTTTAAATACGTTAATCGATTTCTCAAATGAACGAAGCCAAAATATTAGTAGTCGATGATACCAAAAGTGTTCTGAGCGCTTTGGAAATCTTATTACAGTTCGAATATAAAAGTGTTCAAACCATTTCAAATCCCAATCTTCTTACATCCTTTCCAAATCTCAAAGAAATTGATATCATATTATTGGATATGAATTTTTCAGCAGGAGTGAACACTGGTAACGAGGGACTTTATTGGTTGCGAGAAATAAAAAAGAAAGCACCTCATATTTCGGTGATAATGATGACTGCATATGGTGCTATTGAACTTGCAGTTGAAGCGTTAAAAGAAGGTGCCACAGATTTTATATTAAAGCCTTGGAATAATGAACGCCTATTAACAACAGTTAAATCTGCTTACGAACTTCGAAAGTCACAAAAAGAAGTACGTCATTTAAAACAGAAAGAGAGCAACCTAAAACAGGTTATTAATCAGAATAAGAATTATATCATCGGCAATTCTAAAGCCTTGAACAGTGTTCTTAGTCTTGTACAAAAAGTTGCCAAAACAGATGTAAATATTTTGGTGACGGGCGAAAACGGAACAGGAAAAGAATTGATTGCCAGAGAATTGCATAAATCATCGGTTAGAAACAATGAGGTTTTTATTTCAGTGGATATGGGTTCTATATCTGAAAATTTATTTGAAAGTGAACTTTTCGGACATGTAAAGGGTTCCTTTACCGACGCAAAAGAAGATCGCGCAGGTAAGTTTGAAGCTGCAAATGGTGGAACTTTATTTTTAGATGAAATAGGAAACCTTTCCTTACAAATGCAGGCCAAATTATTATCGGTCATTCAAAATAGGGTCGTAGTTCGTGTGGGATCTAATAAAGCCATACCTGTAGATATTCGGTTAATCTGTGCTACCAATTGTAATTTAGACCAAATGGTAGCAGATGGTTTATTTAGGGAAGATCTTTTATATAGAATTAATACTATTCAAATTGAAGTACCGGCTCTTAGAGACCGTGACGGAGATGTTTTGATTTTATCTGATTTCTTCCTGAAAAAATTTGCTCATAAATATGGAAAGCCGAGTTTAAAAATTAACCAATCTGCCCAAGAAAAATTAATGGAATATGCTTGGCCTGGCAATATCAGGGAGCTTTTGCATACAATGGAGCGTGCTGTTATTCTTTCTGAAGGAAATGTTTTAAAACCGACAGATTTTCTATTGGAAACCAAAACCTCTTTTTCTGTAGAAGACGAACCCAAAACTTTAGAAGAAATGGAACTTCTTATGATTACAAAGGCTTTGAACGAAAATGAGGGTAATTACAGTGCAGCCGCAGAACAACTTGGTATTTCAAGACAGACTCTTTATAACAAACTAAAAAAATCAGGTAAATAATGGTCAGCAAAAGTATTTACTACCAACTTATTTTCCGAATTATTCTAATTGCAGTTTGCGCTCTTTTAGTAGCTTTTCTATTTTTTAAGGAGCAATATATACTTTGTGGTATTTTCAGCATGGTATTTATTGGGTTATCGTATAGCTTGGTGTATTTTGTCAACCAAACCAATAGAAAAATTGCCTATTTCTTTGATGCCATAAAAAATGAGGATTTTACCCTACGTTTTCCAGAAAAACTAAGTGTTAAATCTTTGGAAGAGCTTAACCATAGTCTAAATATGTTGAACACTATGATTCAAGATATTCATTTAAAAAAACAAGCTCAAGAACAGTATTACCAAGAGATTCTTCGGCAGGCAGATATTGGCATCTTTACCATTAATGAGAAAGGACATATTTTATATGCTAACCCAACTGTACAAAACCTATTGAACTACAGGCCTCTTAATCATGTAAAACAATTAAAGCAAATAGACCCCATTCTATATAGCCTTTTTGAATCTTTGGAACCTTTTAAAAGCACATTATATTCTTTAGGTAACGAACGAGGGAAAAAAGAACTGACGCTAAAGTGCACCCCTATTACCATAGAGGATAAAAAACTATTACTCGTAATCGTACATGATATTCAAAAAGAACTTGATGATAAAGAAACCGATTCTTGGGTGAAATTGATACGTGTTCTTACACATGAAATCATGAACACCATTACTCCTATTACCTCGATATCCGAGTCTATTCTAAAATATTTTAAAAAAGGAAATGAATTAGCTACGGCTGAAGAGTTTGGGGAAATACAGATTAAGAATACCGCAAAAGGTCTCGAGGTTATCAAAGAGCAGGGTAATGATTTAATGAGTTTTGTACAGTCGTACCGAACTTTTCTAAGCGTTCCAGAACCTGACAGAGAATTGATTCAAGCCAAAAAGTTTCTAGAAAAGGTAAGATTGCTTTTACAAGAGTATACCAATGTTCATAACATTACCCTAGAAGTTACTTGTGAACCTGAGGATTTAGAACTTTATATTGATGAAAAACAGCTTACGCAAATATTGCTGAACTTAGGTAAAAATGCCCAGCAAGCTATTGAAGAACAAGACGAGGGTAGCATAATCATAAAGGCAGGTATTGACCAACAAGAAAAAAAATATATTACGGTTACCGATAATGGCCCAGGAATTTCAACCGAACTTTTAGATGAGATTTTTGTACCCTTTTTCACCACCAAAAACACCGGAACAGGAATAGGCTTAAGTCTAAGCAAACAAATTATGCGTTTGCACGGAGGTTCTATTCGGGTAGTTTCTAATGACTCGACCACATTTACCCTATCTTTCGAATAGTTTTAAATATCAGCTTGTAGTTCTTTAAAGGGATCCCAAAAATATTTTTCGAGATTTACTATTTGAAGATCTTTTATTATAACCCCTTCACCTTCTAAAAGTTGTTGCATTAAATTGGTGCCATCAAAATGATGCTTTCCGGTAAGAATTCCTGCTTTATTGACTACTCTATGCGCAGGTATATCTTCCATATGATGAGAGGCATTCATGGCCCAACCTACCATTCTAGCACTTCGGGCAGCACCTAAATACTTAGCTATTGCACCATATGAGGTTACACGACCTTCGGGAATTAATCTGGCCACCTGATAGACCCTTTCAAAGAAATTTTCATTTTCAGGTTTCATAGGCATTCAAACTTTACTTAAATAATCTAAAGCATGTAATTATGAAAAGAAGCACCATTAAAGCACTTAAAATATAATTACTATTTTTTGAAAATGCATTTGTTTTATGTTCCATTCTATTAAAATAGAACACATATAGGTACATGGCCAAAAAAGTTCCGCTACCCGCCGCAATTATAAATATAATTTCGTCAGCAATTTTATAGCGCATTAACTCCTGAGTATGAAATACGGTATTTAAGCCGCTATAAAAAGGTATGGCCAACAAATTGATAAGCGCCAAAAAGACTCCTTTAGAAAAGCTTTTTCGCTTCTTTGCTTCTACGACTACAAACGGCTCTCTATGTTGCTTTTTTGCCTTAATAAAAAAGTAAATTGCCAATATAAAAAACAGGACTAAGGCTATTTGTAATAAAACCTCTATAAAATGTTGATTTCTAGAAATGTATTTAGCGATACGAACTGCAAGATAAGTTTGCATCATAACAGCAACCGCAACGCCTAAACCGAAAATAACTCCATTTGCTTTGCCCTTCTCAACACCAGTTTTGGCTGCATTTAAATTGAGCAACCCAGGTGGCAATGAGGCAAAAAAAGCAGCCCCAAAAGTGAAAACAAATAAAGTTGCTAATTGTTGCATTGAATCAGTTTACCTTGAACCTAATAAAGGTAATAGCTTTTCCCTTTTCAAGATACTGATTTTCGTAGAAAGTCTGTATTTCAAGTACTTCTTGAGGACTCCCTTCATTCTTGTATACATCATGATTGGCGTAAATAACCTCTAAACCAAGACCATGAAGCAAGCCTAAGGTGTACCCATGCATAAACTCACTATCAGTTTTTAAGTTCACTGTTCCATCTGGTTTTAAAACCTGTCTGTAACGCTTTAAAAACTCTTGGTTTGTCATTCGGTGCTTAGTACGCTTATACTTTATTTGAGGGTCCGGAAAAGTGATCCAGATTTCTGAAACTTCATGCTCACCAAAAATATAGTCGACCAATTCAATTTGCGTACGTATAAAAGTTACGTTAGGTAAATTCTCGTCCATGGCGATTTTAGCGCCCTTCCAAAAACGGGCACCTTTTATATCAATACCGATAAAATTTTTGTTTGGAAATCTTTTTGCCAACCCTACGGTATATTCGCCTTTACCGCAACCCAATTCTAAGACAATTGGGTTATTGTTTTTAAAATGGGTATCCCATTTGGCTTTTAGCGGAAACCCACCTACAACCTCCTCGCGACTTGGCTGTATAACATTGGGAAAAGTTTCATTTTCCTGAAATCGTTTTAATTTATTTTTACTTCCCACAATTATGAATTCTAAACTTCGGCAAAGCTAAGAAAAAAGAGAGGCTTAGCGATTATTGAACTTCCTCAATTTGAACAGAACTTTTTTCAAGGGTAAAAGAAAACTCCGAGCCAACCTCAACCGCACTTTCCACATAAATTTTTTCGCCGTGGGCCTCAATAATATGCTTTACAATTGCTAAACCTAAGCCCGAACCACCTTCACGTCTACTACCACTTTGGTCAACCCTGTAAAAACGTTCAAAAAGTCTAGGTATATGTACTGCTGGTATACCTTCCCCATTATCGGTCACCCTAACGATAATCTTATTCTTTACTAAATTTTCAACACTTACTTCAGTAGTACCATTTTCGTTGCCATATTTAATGGAATTCACCAACAAATTAGTTAGCACCTGTTGTATTTTTTCTTTGTCGGCGTATACAAAAATCGGTTTTGGGTAAACCGTGTCAAATGTGAGGGTGATATTCTTTTTAGCTGCCTTCATTTCTAAAAGGTCGAAGACACTTTGAATCAACTCTATAATATTAAAAGACTTCTTCTCTAAATTAAGGTCACCGACCTCTAACTTAGTTATAAGGTCTAAATCTTTAACGATATAGATTAGACGATCAACTGCCTTATTAGCTCGTATTAGGTATTTCTTTCTAACATTCTTGTCATCAATAGCACCATCTAACAAAGTTTCTATATAACCCTGAACAGTAAACAGTGGTGTTTTTAGCTCATGGGAAACGTTCCCAAGAAAATCCTTTCGATATTCTTCCCTAATTTTCAGCGTATCAATTTCTATTTTCTTGTCTTTGGCAAATTTTTCAATCTCAGCGGTCAAGGTTCTCATATCGGTCGTTACCGGATATGAAGGGACTGTGCTAGATTCTAGCAACTCGACATCGTCATAGATTTTCTTAATTCGTTTGTATATGAATTTTTCAATTCTTAGCTGCAACGTGACAAATGATATTACAAAAAACAACACTGCAGCTGAAACAAGAATACCCCAATTAATAGTACTAAATCGCCATTGTAAAAAAGCTAGAACCGATATACCAATTACAACGATATAAAGCGAAGAGCGAAATGCAAAACGAAATGATCTTTTTGAACGTAGAGTTGAGGCCATCTATAGAACAAACTTATATCCTACTCCCTTTACCGTTTTAAAATGGTCCTCACCTATTTTTTCTCGAAGCTTTCTAATATGTACATCAATCGTACGACCACCAACAACAACTTCATTACCCCAAACCTTATCAAGAATCACTTCTCGTTTAAAAACTTTACTAGGTTTTGATGTAAGGAGTGAAAGCAGTTCAAATTCTTTTCTTGGTAAAATAATCTCTTTACCTTTTTTTATGATTTTGTATTCCTCTCTGTTGATTACAATATCTCCTACCTGAACAATATCTTCTTGACCATTTTCCTCGTTTTTAACTCGTCTTAAAAGGGCATTCACCTTACTCACCAATACTTTTGGCTTTATAGGCTTTGTAATATAGTCATCTGCGCCTGCGTCAAAACCAGCTACCTGCGAATAATCTTCCCCCCTAGCTGTCAAAAAAGTAATAATGGTATTTTCCATACCAGGAGTTCTTCTCAAAATCTCACAAGCCTCAATGCCATCCATTTCGGGCATCATTACGTCCAAGACAATTAAATGAGGTAATTTCTTTTTTGCTTTTGCTACTCCGTCCGCACCGTTTTTAGCAGTATAGACATCATAGCCTTCAGCTGAAAGATTGTAAGCTACAATCTCAAGGATGTCTGGTTCATCATCAACTAAAAGTATCCTAATGTCCTTCTTTTTCATGGTTTTCAAATTGATTGATTCACTCAAAAGTAAAGATAATACTATTACAGAAACGTCAGTTAACATTGATTTAATGTAGTAACGTTAAGGTAACACTAAGAAAATAAATGTTTAACATGGATCTAACTCGGCCTTTACAACAACTAGCGTCCTTTGCGCAAAATTTAAGACCATAGTATAATGAAAAAATTAATCACGTGTTTATTCTTAATTTGTGTATCCTACCTAAGTGCTCAGGAAACGGGCAGCATCATAGGTAAATTGATAGACAAAGAAGTTAATGATGAGCCATTGGCATTCGCCAACATACTCATTAAAGGCACAACTACTGGTACAACATCTGATTTTGACGGTTTATATGAGATTTCAAATTTAGCACCAGGTAGCTATACTATACAAGTTAGCTATTTAGGATATGAAACAGTAGAAATACCAGGTGTAGAAGTTATTGCAGGGAAAGTAACTACGGTCAATGTACCATTAAGCGCATCTGAAGGAGTTTCCTTAGATGAAGTAACTGTTACTACGGTTGCTCGTAAAGATTCTGAAACTGCTTTGTTGCTAGATCAGAAACGAGCTATAGAAATTAAAGAAAGTATCGGTGCTCAACAATTAACAAAAATAGGAGTGTCGGATGTAGCTACAGCAACAACAAAAATATCAGGAGTTTCTAGCAGTGAAGCTTCAGGTGATGTTTTTGTAAGAGGTTTAGGTGACCGCTACCTAAGCACCACATTAAATGGTTTACCAGTACCTTCTGATGACGTTGAAAAGAAGAACATTGATTTGGGCCTTTTTCCAACACGTGTAATTCAAAATGT
>TARA_R110000765_G_scaffold336141_1_pt1 | contig 23145 bp, 25 predicted proteins | sample TARA_R110000765 | Tara Oceans TARA_R110000765 (sample SAMEA4398168) | marine metagenome | biome: Polar Biome; feature: [MES] marine water layer (ENVO:01000295) within the mesopelagic zone...; material: water (ENVO:00002006), including particulate matter (ENVO:01000060) such... | reverse complement strand
TACGAATAATACGTTCCATTTTAGCGGTAATCGAAATATCTCCACCGCCTGAACCTTCTTCTCCTTCTTCACCAACACCACCTCCATCTTTAAACTCTTCACGTATATAACCCTTAGCTTTTAAATCTTCGATAAAATCATCAATGGTATACTCTTCTGTGGTTAGTTCATATTCTTTGTCTAACTCGCGTAACCAATCTATGGCTTCATCAAAATCGCCAGATGTATGTGTTATAAGCTCTTGAAAAATATCAAAAAGTTTATCAAATATTGACTGTTCAGGTGCTTCGTAAGTTTCGAAACGAAAGCCATTTCTTACATTCATTGCCATAGTATAAAATTAACACATTTCGGTTATATGCCCTTGGCTTTTGGGAAATGTTAACGTTGTTGTTTAATTTTTTAGTTCATGGTTGTTAGCTGAAATTTAGTCCTTTTTAGAAATCGAAGAATTAAAAGTAACTTCGAGTAAAAACAAAACCATCAACAAACAACCCACATCTATCAATAAATTTAAAGGCTTTCTAAATACTCCGCCAATATGGGAGAACACACAGTTTGGAATAAAACAGTTTGAATTTCCAGCGGTGGATTTATCGGACTTCACTCCTACTCCGATACCAGGAAATTTACGTCTAGGACACCAAATGGAAATTGTTTGTAAGCAGTTGTTAGCGAATTCTTCACGATTTGAAATACTTGTGTTTAATTTACCTATTCGGGAAGAAAAACAAACGGTAGGGGAAATTGATTTTATACTGAAGGATTTAAAAACCGAACAACTAATTCATGTAGAACTGACCTATAAATTCTACATTATAGACCCCAATATTGCAGAATCTTTACATCAATTGATAGGGCCAAACAAAAGGGATACGTTTTTCATGAAAATGGAAAAAATAAAAAATAAACAATTTGCTTTATTACACTCTGAAGCTGGTACAAAAGCATTGGCTGATAAAAATATTGCTATTGATAACTTAATACATCAAACTTGTTTTAAGGCACAACTATTTAAACCGTACAAAACAGACACATTACAACTAGACCCATTAAACGAAAATTGTGTCGTTGGGTATTGGCTACGAATGTCAGGCTTTACTGGCGATGCATTTACTTCTTACCAATTCTATATGCCCAACAAAAGCCAATGGGTGTTAACCCCTAATGACACCTTTGAATGGACGTCTTATGCGGACATAGTCTTAAAAATAGATCAACAGCTGGTTAAACAAAATTCTCCCCTAATCTGGATGAAAAAAAGTGAAACTGAATATGAAAAATTTTTTGTGGTATGGTGGTAAGTTTGAAATTTTGAGAACACATATGTATAGATGTTGTTTATAACTGTTGAAAAGTAGGTTTTTTAGTACTTACTATTTAGATTACTTTTAAAAAGGTATATATGTAATTGTACACATATACATACGTTGGCAAACATTTTAAATGAAAATTATCCCATCCGAAAAAATAGAACTTGCGACAGGACTTTCAAAACAGGAAGTCCGAAAAATATTGCAGGAAAATATTCGGCCGAAAAAAGGCCTGACAATTGGATTTAATAAGCCAAAAGACGACAAACTTTTTGAGGGAATTTTTGAGCAGGATAAATTTGAAATACAGAGAATCATTAAAGGGAGAAATTCATTTCTTCCACAAATTAAAGGGCAAATTCAAACAGACATAAACGGAACAAAGCTGATTTTAGATTTAAAAATTAAGGGATTTGTAATCATTTTTTTGATTTTCTGGCTTGGGTTTGTTTCTCTTGCTTTAATTGGGACCTTAGTCGGAATTTCAGCGCAGGGCACTAATCCATTGGCTTTGATATTTCCGTTGATTATGATTGCATTTGGAATTGGATTGGCGTATTTCGGATTTAATAACGAAAAGGATAAGTCTATTAACGACTTAAGACAGATATTAAACGCTAGAATAAAGTAAAAAAACGTTTGCCAACAATACCTATAATTAATACGGGTTCTGGTGTTTAATTTGAGGGCTTGTGTATATTTATAGTGTCGCTAAATCTTTAGGATTTGTCTTTTGAAAACAAAAATTAAAAACAAACAAAAAGTTTCGGCTAAGTGTGAAGACGGAAACAAAATTGTTTCCTTGCTACCGCACTAATCATAGCCGAGACCGTTGTGCTTCATTTTGACCAACCAATAAGATTCCCGCTTTCTCGGGAAATAAATATGATAAAATTCTTTAGAAAAATTAGACAAGATTTACTTTCAAAAGGTAAAACTGTAAAATATTTAAAGTATGCTATTGGCGAAATTATCCTCGTGGTTATTGGGATTTTAATAGCCATTCAATTAAATGATTGGAGAAACGATAGCATAAATGCCAAACAAAAGGAGCAAGTATTATTAACCTTAAAGACGGATTTTGAAGTTAGCCTTACGAGATTAGACACTGTATATTACCACCAAGAACGAAGCTTATGGAAATTTAGAAAATCAAGAGATCTTATCGATTCTATAAATTATGTCACGGACAATACAGTGCTTAAAGAAAACCTAAGACACGGTGGACATGGATATAGTTATAACCCTATTAACGGGGCATTGCGTTCTGCAATATCATCAGGAGATATTCACTTAATTGAAAATGAGCGCTTAATAGAATTATTATTTAGTTGGGAGGACTTAGTTGTAGATTCGTATGAAGAAATAGAAATCCTTCGAAAATATACTAATGAAACCTATTGGCCATTATTACATAAGTATACACAAGTGACAGAAATATTTAGAAGGAACGGAAGCACTCATCCATCTGACTTCGTTGGATTATTTAAGGATCCGTTATTTGAAAACTATACACAAGATATTATCTTCAAATCATATAATTATTTGGAAGAACTAAAGGGTATTAGAATAAATAATTTAGAAATTTTAGAATTAATTGAGCAAGAATTAAAAAAATAACGAAAGCACAACAATGGCTATAAGTAATTGCTTGTTCTCGCCTACTTCTGAAAATCCTTACGGATTTTCAGTTTGGTGTGTACTTGCAAAGTATAGTGCTAAACCACGCAACTACTCATAGCCGAGACCGTTGTGGTGCATTTGAGAAAAACTGTAACAATCAACAAAAAATGTAATCTATAGAGAACAAACCAACAAAAAAACCATGCTATTTAAAAGAATGTTTTTCTCGTTAATCCTACTCTTCATTTTATTCTATGGCTGTAACTCGAATGACAAAAAGAATAATTCTATTGAGGGAATTTGGAAGTCTATTGGCTATGGAAAAATTCTAAAAATTGATTCTACGACTTATAAATACTTTGATATAACGAGTATTTCTTGTTTACCTTCAAAACAAGGCGACATTTCTGAAGTTAAAAATTCTATAGAATTAACAAATGATACTCTTGCAGTAAAAAAAGGATATAGTTTTTATTACTATACGAGAACAAACGAATTCCCCGATTTGTGTCAGAAAAATAAAAATGATACAAATGACCCATTGTACAACTTTGAAGTATTTGCTGACACTTACAAAGAACACTTCGCCTTTTTTGAACTAAACAAAATAAACTGGGACAGTCTCTATAAAACTTCAAAGGAAAAAATCAATTCAAACACAACTGAAGTTGAATTGTATTTAGTCATTCAAGAAATGATTGACAGTTTAAAAGATAATCACGGTTCTATTGAACCAACAGAAGAAGTTTATGAAAAAGCAGAACAACTCAATGTTCTAAATGAAGAGAGTGAAGAGTTCAAAAGGTATGGCGATTTTGAAGTTGCTGGACTTATTGCAGATTATTATCTCAAAGAAAATTTAACTAAAGATTCCTGGCTCATAAATTGGGGCAAAATGGAAAACGACATTGGTTATATTCAAATTAAAGCAATGTTCTTGTATGCAGATTTAAGTTTGAGTGATAGTCTGGTTAAAGAAAATGGTTTTGTTTCCACTTATATGGATGCATTTAATAACTTGAGTTACGAGCAACAGATTACAGAGGAAGTTGCCGGAATAAGAAAAGTTATGAACACGATAATGGAAGACCTCAAGGAAACCAAATATATAATTATTGATGTTCGTTTTAATGGTGGTGGGCAAGATGTAGTAGCATTGGAAGTCTTAAGTCGCTTTAGCACAGATAGAAAACAAATTGCTTCGAAAAAAGCAAGATATAAAAACAGCTTCACAAAAAAGACACCAATATATTTAGAGCCATCCAGAAAACCGTACACAAAGCCTGTATACCTTCTCACTTCGCAACAGTCTGCGAGTGCTACCGATATGATGGCATTGAGTTCGATGGAAATAACTCAACTGAAAAGAATTGGCTCTCGTACGAATGGAGCTATATCAGACGCTTTACAAAAAACATTACCAAACGGTTGGCACTTTTCCTTATCAAATGAGGTTTACACAGATATTAACGACAAGTTTTATGAAAACATAGGAATTCCAGTAGATTTCGAATTAAATTATCCCGATGACAGACAAACATTTTTCAGAAGCGTTGCACAGGGTTTAGAAAAAGATAAACTGAATATATTGAACGCTATTGAGAAGTTGAAAGATAAATAAAAAACGCACCACAACTACGTGTATAATTAATTGCTTGGGTCTGTGTGTACTCGGAAAATCCTGCAGATTTTCCTAAGGTTCGGTTTCCTTTTGCTATTTTAGTTGCGTAACAAACGTAACTAACCATACACAAACCGTTAGCCTTCATTATGACCATCACTAGTAAATAAATTCATTTATGGAACGTAAAAAACACATTTTCATCACAGGTATCACAGGAAATCAAGGTAGTGCTGTTGCAAAACACCTGTTAGAACAAAATAATTCGATTATTGGGTTAACACGTAATGCAAATTCAGAAAAAGCGAAGCAATGGAAGGCAAAAGGTATTACAGTTATTGAAGGGAATATTAACAATCCTGAATCTTTTGAATCATATCTTGATCAGGCTGTCGCAGTATATCTAGTACAATCTTTACAGCGAAAAGATCAGGAGATACTACAAGGAAAACGATTTATTGACGCAATAAAGTCTGAAAATGAAACTCATTTGGTATACGCCTCTGTGCTTGGTGCAGACCTAGAAACGAGTGTGCCACATTTTGAGAGCAAGTTTGAACTTGAAAATTATATAAAATCTAAAAATCTTAATTATTCCATTCTACGACCAGCTTCGTTTTACGAAAATCATTTGTTCCCGCGAGTCGCTAATGATATTAAAAAAGGAAAGTATATTTCTCCTCTAAATAAAATGTGTAATCAACAAATGATAGGAGTAGATGATATTGGAAAAATAGCTGCTACTATATTTTCTAACAAAGAAAAATACAATCATAAAACAATTTCAATCGCAACCGATGAATGGCAGATTGGTAAAATTCCCCAAGTATTTTCAGAAGCAATGAATAAGCCCGTAAGCTATAAAAAACTTCCAGGGTTTATTACTCGATTAGCAATGGGAAAAGACCTTTCAAAAATGTTTAAATATATGAATCAGAACGACTTTAGTGTGGTAAATAATATTCATGAAGTCAGAGCCGAATTCAATATTAATGGGGATTTTAGAAGTTGGGTTAATAAAAATTTCTCACCGAAAACCATTAATAAATAACGAAAGGCTAACACTGTATATAATTTATTGCTTGGTTCTAGCCTACTTACGAAAATCCTTGTGGATTTTCTATTCGGTTTTTATTTGTTAACTTAGTTGCTTAACCACGAAACAAACCATAGCCCAACCGTTGTGTTTCATTACTTCTTCGCCAGCCTACTTCGCCAAAGTAGCTTGGCTACGAAGGCCGAAAGGCTTCGAAGTAGAAACTATAACCAACCATTGACTAATGATAAAATTCTTCAATAAAATTCGTCATAAAATGTTGACTGAAAACAAATTCAGTAAATATTTGCTTTATGCAATTGGTGAAATATTGCTTGTTGTTATTGGAATCTTGATTGCGCTTCAAATTAATAATTGGAATGAAAACACCAAAGATAGACGTATTGAGCAAGGATATCTAGTCTCTCTGAAGGAAGAATTTAATTACAATCTTATTGAATTGGACAAAATGATGGAGAGAAATGATTTTAATGGCGATAACGCCTTAGAACTTTCTAATCTTATGGGACCTGATAATCCTAGCATTACTGAAAAAGAATTTGCTGATTTAGTTATGAACATGACAAATTGGGAGGTGCAATATCGTCCAAATAAAGCTGTATTAGATGAAATAATCAGTTCTGGTAAACTCACTATTTTTAGCAATGATAAATTAAAATTTGCTTTATCTTCTTACAATGGAAAACTGACTAAAGTAAAATTTCAGGAAGAAGAACATTCAGTTATTCGAATGCAGATAATTGCTATTATGAATGGCAATGGCAATGCGAAAAAATTAATAACGAACAAAAAGTGGGATAATTTTGGGATCAGTGAAAGCAAATTTAAGCTTGGAAATCTTCACTTATTACAATCTCAAGAATTAGAAAATGGACTCGTAGATTTTATATTAACAGCTCGTTATCTTAATTCAGATTATTATTTAGAATTAAAAAAAGAAATTGATTTCGTTTTAGAATTAATCGATAAAGAAATAAAATAATAACGTAAGCACAACAACGCATATAAAAAATGCGTCCATTGGTTAAAGGTTTTAAAATTCTTACATTTCTATAAATAATACGTGAGCGGAAAATCATGAAACCAAACAAACGCACTTTTCATATACGAGGGCGTTGTGTGTAATTTACAAAATTTGACATTTTACCAATTTTTGGTATATTTGAGTAAATCATACTGAAATGAGTAAAAACACTTCAATATCACTCGGAAATTATTTTGATAAATTTATCCATAATCGAATTTCAGAAGGAAGATTTAAGAACGTTAGCGAAGTAGTTCGTGCTGGGCTCAGACTATTAGAGGAAGAGGAAAACAAGGTCCAAGCACTACGTAGTGCAATTCATGAAGGAATAGGCAGTGGTATTGCCCATGATTTTGACCCAAAAAAGCATTTAGAATCTCTAAAAGCAAATAAACGTTCAAATGGCTAAATACAATTTGACCGAAAAGGCAGTTGAAGATTTAGCTGATATATGGAATTATACTTTCGAAGAGTGTTCGGAAAGGCAGACGGACACTTATTATGATATGTTAATAGCAAATTGTAACAGAATCGCTGAAAATCCAACTTTAGGAAAAAGCTATAACGGAATTACGGAAAACCTGTTCGGGTTAAGGACCAACAGACATATCATATTTTATAGGCAAGTTGTAGAAAATGAAGTTGAAGTTACGAGAATATTGCACGAGCGAATGGACTTGGAGAATAGAATTCTTGAATAACAACAACACCTAACACAAGCTATAAACAATACGGGCTTCGGGCTTAAACTAAAGGTTTGTGCATTTTTATTAGGTCACTAATCCCGAAAGCTATCGGAAATGGGTATGGCTATTGACAATTAAAGAAAAAGAAAAACCTGCCTATACTAAAAAGGTACATTTGGGCGGGCAATAAGGTTTAGCTTTTTGCTAAGACGGAAACAGGCCAGAGCGCCCACTGATAAAGCAGACAGCGTTCCTTAGCACTACGCATAGCTGAACCACTAGTAGTAATTTAAAATTTACAAATGAGAATAAAACCATCCTATATAGTTTCACTTGTATTGCTATTTATATTTTCATGCTCATCAAATGATAATGATATTAATAATTCACAGACTATTTATCCTGTATTTAGTTCAGAAATCGAAGTAATAATTAATGGATTGTCTTTTGATGCAATGGAACCATTTATCTCACCGAATGGGAACCATTTATTTTTCAATAATTTAAATGACGGTATAAATACCAAGCTATATTATGCGACTAAAGTCAATGATTCAACTTTTAATTTTGTTGGAGAATTAACAGGAGCAAATCAAATAACACCACCACATTTAGATGCAGTTGCTGATATGGATGGTAATGATAATTTTTATTGGACATCAACAAGGAATTATCCTACGGAATTAAATAACCTCTTTCATGGGACTTTTAGTTCTGGAAATATAAGTGATATTCAAAGAGTTCAAGGAGACTTTAATATGAATATTCCTGGTTGGTTAATAATGGATCATGGTATAAGTTTGGATGGAGAATATTTATACTTCAATAATGCAAGGTTTGATGACGTAAATTGCCAAGGTCCTTGTGAAACAACAATAGGCATTGCAAAAAAAGAGAATGTTTCAACATTCAGTACACTTCCAAATTCTGCATCTATCTTGAAAAATATTAATGATTCAAATTATATTTATTACGCGCCTTGTATAAGTAGTGATAACCTTGAATTTTATTACACAAGATATTTAAAAGGAGAAATTACATCGGGTACTGTTTTTGAAATATGCGTAGCAGTGAGAAGCAATTCTTTATCGGAATTTTCAATTCCTAAGGTTTTATTTTCGGATACTATTTTAAATTTAATAGAAGCTCCTACTTTAACTTTAGATAAAAGCATCATTTATTATCATCAAAAAACTGCTGATTCTCACAAAATATTGATGAGATATCGAAGTTAATTACAAACGAATTTAAAATCGACTAATCTACAGTCAACAACCGCTAAAATTTATGGTTCTAAATAACCTATCTTAAAACTTAGAACCAAACATACGAGCTAAAAAGTTGTAAGTAATAACGGAATGAAATATAATAGAATAAACAAATAATTTAATAAAATTCAAATGAGTAAAAAGAATAAAAAAACTGCAAACTTATCTCTAATTCTTGGAATATTAGGTTTTCTAGCCGGAATGGGACTAATGTTTAGTGAGAATTGGTTTATTGGAATTTTTGGCTCAATAGCTAGTGCAGGCCTTGCCTATAAGGGATATCAGGAAACGAAAGAATTAAAAAATTGAAATTAATAAATACACGGTATAACAATACATACTACTTACAACAACATGTATTATTAATTGTTTGAGTCTGTCTGTACCCAGAAAATCCTACGGATTTCCCTAAGGTTCGGTTTCCTTTTGCTATTTTATTTGCGAGAACATCGCAACTAACCATACACAAACCGCTAGGTAAAGAAGATTTTTAAATATTTAAATTTTGCCTAAAATAATAGAAATTACTGCTGAAGAAACAATATTTATACGGCACAAAGCAATGTGGCCAAATAAACCTATTGATTATGTTCGGTTAGCCAATGATGATGAGGGAAAACATTTTGGGTTATATGTTGACACTAAATTAATTTCAGTCATTTCATTGTTCATCTCAAAAAATGAAGCTCAATTTCGAAAATTTGCTACACTTACCGAATATCAAGGAAAAGGATACGGAACAATGTTATTAAAAGAAATCATGCACATCGCTGAAAAGGAAGGGCTTTCTAGCATATGGTGCAATGCAAGAAGGTCTAAGACCAATTACTACGCCAAATTCAATATGAACTTGACAAAAACTGAATTTATAAAAGGGGGTTTACCTTATGTAATTATGGAACGGAAATTTTAATTTTTTTGACATGATAAAAGAATATGACAACATCACTGCCTTACATTATGCTGCCTATAGACCTTCCTTACATGCTAAAATATTAAAAGCTCGTTTCGATTATAGCAAAAAATTTGAATTAGGGTTGGATGTTGGTTGTGGCACAGGTCAATCTTCAATTGCCCTAGCTAACTATTGTAAAAGCGTTATTGGTATAGACCCTAGTAATGACATGTTAGAAAAATCATTACAACATCCTAAAATTACCTATCATTTAATTAATTCTAACACACTCCATTTTGATAGCGATGTCTTTGATGTTATTACGTTTGCTGGTTCTTTATACTATGCGAAATCACAATCGATGTTAAATGAAATTGTAAGAGTTGCAAAGAAAAACTGCAAGATTATCATTTATGATTTTGAAATATTTCTAGAACCGATATGTATACAATTAGGACTCCTAAGTAATGAAACACAGACAAATGATTATGACCATCAAGCAAACTTTTCAGGACTTGACGAGCAGTTTATTACCCTTGATAATGAGCTGATTAATACGGTTTCTTTAGATATCAAAATTACAGACCTCGCTCATTTATTATTATCATCAAAAGATAACTATGCTAGATTAGTAAAAGCATATGGTACTACAAATCTGTATAACGAGACAATTAAGCAATTACAATCAGTTTTCAAAAATGAAATGACTTCGTTGAAAGCGATGACGTATTTAACTTCTTATAATGTAATTAAGTAAGCATTTACTTTTTCCTCTTCATTAATTCTGCCTCAATGTCTTTCAACGTAAACCCTTTTGCTTGCAATAGCATTAAATAGTGAAACAATAAATCAGCACTTTCGTAAAGAAATAATTCGTCATTATTATCCATTGCCTCAATAACGGTTTCAACTGCTTCCTCCCCCACTTTCTGGGCAATCTTGTTAATCCCTTTTTCAAATAGAGATGCTACGTACGATTTTTCACCATCAGCAGCGGTACGTCTTTGTTCTATGGTTGCTTCTAATTCTGAAAAGAAACCAAAGTTTGAGTTATTTTCTTCCTCCCAACAGGTGTCTGTACCTTTATGACATGTTGGACCAACAGGATGTACAGAAATAAGAAGTGAATCGTTATCACAATCGTTTTTAATATCTACTAGGTTTAAGAAATTACCGCTCTCTTCACCTTTTGTCCATAACCGTTTTTTGGAACGACTAAAGAATGTAACCTTACCCGTTTCTTGGGTTTTGTTCAAGGCTTCAGCATTCATGTAACCAAGCATTAATACATTTTTAGTACGTGCATCCTGAATGATTGCAGGCACTAACCCGTCGATCATCTTATTCCAATCTGGTGTATTGTAATCCATAGTTTTCTTACTCATTACTTTTATTTCTTTTCCTATCCTCACTTCTCTTTTGGCCGACTAAGTATTTTTTGTAGGTCTGAGTAAAGTTGTAGACCCTTTTAGTGTTCCAAAGCCTTCGACAGTAATGTGGATAATCTTTGGTTTATCAAATAGGCATACAGAAAACTGATTCTGTAAACTGCATACTAACCAACTGCAAAATTAACTGCAGCGTAAGCATGCTCTTTAGTCGTGTCAAAAGCAGGTATATCGCAATCTTTTTGTTCAATAAGCAAAGGTATTTCGGTACAGCCTAAAATCACAGCCTGTGCGCCGTCATTTTCTGCTTTTTTAATAATAGCTACATATTTCTTTCTGGAATCCTCTTTTATAATTCCTTTTGCCAGCTCGTTATATATAATATTGTGCACAATATTAATGTCCTCAGCATTAGGAACTATCGCTTCAATAGCGAACTGTTCTTTAAGAATATCCTTGAAAAAATCCATTTCCATTGTGTATCTAGTACCCAATAACAATACTTTATTGCATCCTTTTGCCTGAACTGCTTTACCTATAACCTCTACAATATGTAAAATGGGTATTGACAAACTTTTTTTCATTGTTGGCACACTAAGATGCATTGTATTGGCACAAATAACTATGATTTCTGCACCAGCGTTTTGTAAACGCAAAGCGATATCTGTCATTTGTTTGTGCAAAGCATGCCAATCACCAGAAGCTTGTTTTTCAGAAAATGAAGCAAAATCAACCGATTCCAATATCAATTCACAGGAATGTTTATCTCCTAAAATTTCTGCTACTTTGGTGTTCAACAGATTGTAATACATCTGTGTAGACGTCCAGGTAATACCTCCGATTAATCCTATTTTTTTCATTACTTCAATATTAAATTGTTCCTCAAAGTTAGCTTGTGCATAGTAAAAGTTTCAATTCAAATACCATTGCCTTCGACTGCGCTCAGGTAAGTATTTTATAACTGAAAACTTTCACTTAAAACTGACTGTTATATACGAACCGGAACTCCACGTTCTCTTAACTCCCCCTTCAACTCTTGAATACCAATCTCCTTAAAGTGAAAAACACTAGCTGCTAATGCTGCATCTGCTTTTCCTGCCACAAAGGTGTCAGTGAAATGTTGCATATTTCCTGCGCCGCCAGATGCTATAATGGGAATATTCAACTCAGTTGACAATTTAGCTAAAGCTTCGTTTGCAAATCCGTCTTTTGTACCATCATGGTCCATTGAAGTGAATAAGATTTCTCCCGCTCCACGTTCTTCAACCTCTTTCGCCCACTCGAACAATTTTCGCTCTGTTGGCACCTTACCGCCTACCAAATGAACAATCCACTCACCATTAATTTGTTTCGCATCAATAGCAACAACAATACACTGTGACCCAAATTTTGCCGATAAATCATTAATTAATTGAGGGTTCTTTACCGCTGATGAATTAATGGAAACTTTATCAGCACCATTGTGAAGCAGAATGTCTACATCCTCAATAGAAGAAATTCCACCACCTACGGTAAATGGAATATTCACCTTTTCCGCTACCCGATATACCAAGTCTGCTAATGTTTTTCGTTTTTGTTCTGTTGCAGAAATATCCAAAAACACTAATTCGTCTGCGCCTTCTTTACTATAAATTTCTGCAAGTTCTACTGGGTCACCGGCATCACGTAAATCAACAAAATTAACACCTTTCACGGTTCTTCCGTCCTTTATATCTAAACAAGGAATTATTCTTTTTGCAAGCACTAGAATATATTTTTTTTGTTTAAATCCATACCATCATAAAAGCCCAAATCCTTATTTTTTAACTGTTTCACCCAAAAGGCGATTTGCCCAGTATGATATGAATAATGTTCTACAGCATGCAGAATAATGCCGACACCAGAAAACGAAAACCCTTGTACAGACCTAATCTTTACCAATTGATTGGGTGTTGAATCAAAAATTATACGTTTTGCCGTATCGACTACATCTTCTAATTTTTTCAGCAACTCATCTTTAGTAAATCCGCCAGTAGCAGAAAATTCAACGTCACGATGCCTCTTATCTTCGGTTTCACCCAAGGAAGAAATTACATATTGAGAAATATTACCACATAAATGCAATACTAAGTTTCCAATACTATTCAATGACTCATTTGGTTTTTGCCATACTTCATCTTCTGAAATGTCGACAAGACTTTTCTTAATCATACGTGTACTTTCATCCATTCGGTACAGCGCATTTTTTACTAATTCTTCGACTAATTGAGCTTCTTTATCCATTATTCAAAATATACGATTCTAACTGCTTTAAACTTATTCTATTCTCATAGATGGCCTTACCGATTATAGTACCTTCACATCCCATTTCAGCGAGCTTCGGTAATTCATTAAAAGTAGAAATACCACCAGAGGCAATTAGTTTTAAATCATTTGTCTGCTCTAAAATACGTTTGTATAATTCAAACGACGGACCTTCTAACATGCCATCTTTACTGATATCAGTACAAATCACATACTGAATTCCTTTGGATTGATACGATTGAATAAAAGGTATAAGTTCTTCCTTAGATTCCTCTTGCCATCCTGAAACAGCTACTTTTTCATCCAAAGCATCTGCCCCAAGTATTATTTTATCAGCACCATGTTTTTCAATCCATCCAATAAAAGTATCAGCATTTTTTACCGCGATACTACCACCTGTAATCTGTTTAGCCCCACTCTCAAAAGCGATACGTAAATCCTCATCAGTTTTTAATCCTCCTCCGAAATCAATCTGCAAACCTGTTTGCGAAGCTATCTGTTCTAAAACCTTATGGTTTACAATATGTTTAGACTTTGCGCCATCTAAATCTACTAAGTGTAAATGGGTTATACCGTGTGCTTCAAATTCTTTAGCTACTTCTAAAGGGTTCTCATTGTATATCTTCTTAGTATCGTAATCACCTTTTGAAAGCCGTACACATTTACCATCAATGATATCTATAGCAGGAATAATTCTCATTCTTTAATCTAAAATTTGTTTATCAACAGACATCCACAATGGTGAATCCCCAATTTTATTAAATCCGTATCGCTCATACAATTGGTGAGCATCTTTAGTTTTTAAAGCTAGTGTTTTAAGGTTTTTTATCGTTGAATCTGCCAACATGAATTCTACTAAAATTTTACCATAGCCATGCCCTTGAAATTTGTCAAGAATAATGACATCCATAAAATAGCCGAAATAGATATAGTCTGTAACTACCCGAGCAAAACCAATTTGTTCTTTATCGGAGGTGTAAATTCCAAAACAATATGAATTTTCAATTGTCTTTTTTACTTCTTCTAAAGTTCTGTTATTACCCCAATAGGAATTGGCTATAAATTGCTGAATAGCAATTGCATCTAATAACTCTTTATCCGTTGAAATAAAATAATCTTGTTCCATTACATGTTTAAAAAATTCTCAAGAATCTTCTCCCCAACATCACTACTTTTTTCGGGGTGAAATTGAGTGCCATAAAAATTATCTTTACGTAAAGCCGCACTATAATCGAGTCCATATGAACATTCAGCAATCGTTTCTTCGCATAACGGTGCATAAAAACTATGTACTAAATAAATATGTTCGTTTTCAGACACACCTTCAAATAGACCAGACTTAAGCTTGTTAATTTGGTTCCACCCAATTTGTGGAACCTTCACCGAAGTATCAAACTTTACTACATCAACATCAAAAATACCGAGTCCGCTTGTTTTACCTTCTTCAGATGAGTGACACATTAGCTGCATTCCCAAGCAAATACCTAAAACGGGTTGTTTTAAATTGGGAATAATTCTATCGAGGCCACTATCACGAAGTTTTTTCATGGCACTGCTGGCTTCACCCACCCCAGGAAAAATCACCTTATCAGCACTTTGTATTTCCTCAACATTACTACTCAAAACAGCATCATAACCCAAGCGCTTAATAGCAAACTTAATGCTCTGAATATTTCCTGCTCCGTAATTAATAATTACAATTTTCATAAGCTCAAATACGAGGTTAGAAGTTTGAAGTACGATTTGTTGTGCTTCAATTTTTGTTATTCATTTTAAATATATTTACTTTAGTAAAGGCTTATTTGACCTTTCCTTTAACCTTGTACTTTAAACTTCGTACCTACAAGACTCCTTTTGTACTTGGCAATACCATTTTTTCTACATCTCTTTTAACTGCCATTTTTATACTCTTTGCAAAGGCTTTAAAAATAGCTTCAATTTTATGATGTTCGTTGGTACCTTCGGCTTTAATATTCAGGTTTGCTTTAGCACCATCGGTAAATGATTTAAAGAAATGATGAAACATCTCTGTTGGCATGTCCCCTACCATTTCACGTTTAAAGTCTGCATTCCATACCAACCAATTTCGTCCTCCAAAATCGATGGCCGACTGCGCTAAACAATCATCCATAGGTAAACAGAAGCCATAGCGTTCAATACCTAATTTATTACCTAAAGCAGCGTGAAAAACTTCACCCAAAGCAATACCTGTATCTTCTATGGTATGGTGTTCATCAACCTCTAAATCACCTTTAACCTTAATGGTTAAATCCATTTGGCCATGACGTGCCAATTGATCTAGCATGTGGTCGAAAAACGCTAATCCGGTTGTGATATCACTTCTACCCGTGCCATCAAGATTTAGTTTAATAGCAATATCGGTTTCATTCGTTTTTCTATGAATTTCAGCTGTTCTGTTCTTCAGTTTTAGAAACTCATATATCTTCTCCCAATCATTGTTTTCTAAAGCGATATGGGTGTCGAGAGCATCACGTTTTACTGTAATTTCACCCGTACCTAAGTTGGTTTCATCATTAATGAATATACCCTTAGCGCCAAGGTTTTTGGCCAATTCCATATCAGTTAACCGGTCACCAATAACAAAAGAATTTTCTAAATCATAAGATTCAGAAAAGTACTCGGTCAACAATCCTGTTCCTGGTTTTCTGGTGTCAGCATTTTCATACGGGAAAGTACGGTCTAAAAAAACTTTATCAAAAACGACTCCTTCATTTTCAAAAGATTTCATAATGAAATTATGAACTGGCCAAAAGGTGTCCTCAGGAAAAACATCGGTGCCTAAACCATCTTGATTGGTAATCATTACCAATTCATAATCAAGCTCTTTGGCAATTTTACCAAGGAATGTAAATGCCTTTGGATAAAATATCATTTTTTCAAATGCATCTATCTGCTCATCAATAGTTTCTTTTATTATAGTACCGTCGCGGTCTATAAATAATACACGTTTTTTACTTTCCATATTCCTTTGATAATTCTTTTAAAACGTTAATTAAACTATTATTTTCTTCGGATGTTCCCACGGTAAAACGCAATGTATTTTCACATAAAGGTTGTGTAGTTCTGTTTCGCACCACAATTCCTTTTTTCAATAATTGATTATAACGGAGTGTAGCGTCATCTACTTTCGCTAAAATAAAATTAGCATCGGTAGGATATATTTTAGAAACAAACGAAACTGTTTCTAATGTTTTAATCAATTTTACACGCTCTTCTAAAATAGTAGCGACTTCTGCTCTTACCGATTTTTCATCGGACACCCTTTCTATCGCTCGCTCTTGTGTTAATTGATTTACATTGTAAGGTGGTTTTATTTTATTAATAACAGCAATGATTTCTGCAGATGCTAAACAAATACCCAAACGTATACCGGCCATACCATAGGCTTTCGATAATGTTTGTGTCACCATCAAATTAGGGTATTCAGTTAGTTTTGATGTCCAACTTTCTTCTGGTGAGAAATCAATATACGCCTCGTCGATGACCACTATACCCCTAAATGATTTCAAAAGGTCTTCAATACTACGCGTAGAAAAACTGTTTCCTGTAGGGTTGTTTGGTGAACAGAGGAACAACAATTTAGTGTTGTCGTCTATTCTTTCTTTTATTACAGAAACATTCGGTTGAAAAGCATGGGTAAGTAAAACTTCCCTGTTTTCAACTAAATTAATACCTGAGAGTACCTTGTACATACCATACGTTGGTGGCAATGTGATAATGTTATCCTCTTTAGGCTCACAGAAAGCTCTAAACAGTAAATCTAATACTTCATCACTTCCATTACCTAAAAGAATATTTTCTTCTTTGACACCCTTTTGTTTAGCCAAAATAGCCTTTAAGCCTCTTTGTTGTGGATCAGGATACCGATTGACTCCATTTTCAAACGGATTCTCATTCGCATCAAGAAACACCATGGTAGAACCATCGGAAACATATTCATCTCGTGCAGACGAATACGGACTTAAGCCCTTCACATTTTCTCTTGTTATGTTATCTAAATTGAAATTCATTACCTCATAATTAGGTCTCGACTACGCTAAACCAGACAATACTCTATTTTTTTAGGCTATTTAATCTAAGAGTCACCGCATTTTTATGCGCTTGTAAACCTTCGGCTTCAGCCATTAATTCAACGGCATTACCAATAGCTTGAATTCCTTCTCTTGTGATTTTCTGAAATGTCATGCTCTTCATAAAACTATCTAGATTCACTCCACTATACTGCTTTGCATAACCATTTGTAGGCAAGGTGTGATTGGTGCCAGAGGCATAATCCCCTGCGCTCTCGGGTGTATAATTCCCTATAAAAACAGAACCTGCATTTAGCGTGTTATCAATATAAAAATCTTCATTTGCTACACATACTAAATAATGTTCAGGACCATATTCATTGATTAAATCTATAGCAGTTTGGTCATCTTCAACATAAATAAGCTTACTATTGGCTATGGCTTGCCTCGCAATTTCTTTACGTGGTAGTTCTTCTAATTGCAGTGCTACCTCTTTCTCTACAGCATCAATCATCGATTTTGAAGTTGATACTAAAATCACTTGACTATCAATACCATGCTCAGCTTGGCTCAATAAATCGGATGCTACAAAGGCTGCATTTGCAGTATCATCAGCAACCACCAATAATTCTGAAGGTCCAGCAGGCATATCTATCGCTACCCCGTATTTTGTTGCAATTTGTTTGGCAACGGTTACGTATTGATTCCCTGGTCCGAATATTTTATATACTTGTGGAATAGATTCTGTACCAAAGGTCATCCCGGCAATTGCTTGTATACCTCCTACTTTTACTATTTTAGTGACCCCACATAAACTAGCTGTGTATAGAATAGCAGGATTCAACTTCCCTTCTTTATCTGGCGGAGAGCAAAGCACAATCTCATTACAACCCGCAATCGTTGCAGGTACTGCCAACATTAAAATCGTTGAAAATAAAGGTGCCGTACCACCAGGAATGTAAAGTCCGACTTTTTGAATAGGTCGTTTTTCTTGCCAGCAAAAAACTCCCTTCGTAGTTTCTACTTCTACACGACCAGTCTTCTGGGCTTTATGAAATGCTTCGATGTTCGACTTAGCTAGTTGAATAGCAGATTTCAACTCATCAGAAACAAATGCTTTTGCATCCTCAATTTCTACATCTGAAACCAACATATTATCTAAACTAGCCTTATCGAATTGTTGCGTGTATTTCTTTAACGTAATATCACCTTCTTCTGACACCTCATTAAAGATAGTCTTAACCAATCCTTCAATATCAGCAACGGTCTGAGTAGGACGTCTTAAAACGTTTTTCCAGTCTTCTCTCTTAGGATTATATATCTTGTTCATTTTTTTAAAAGCCTTTGTTACAGTACCATCTTTTCAATTGGGCAAACCAAAATTCCTTCCGCTCCAGCTTTTTTCAACTCATCGATGACTTCCCAAAAAGAATCCTTATTAATAACCGTATGAACAGAACTCCAACCCTTATCAGCTAATGGTAGTACCGTTGGACTTCGCATTCCTGGCAATAATTTTAATATTCCGTCTAACTTTTCATTAGGTGCATTCAGTAACACGTATTTTGAACCTCTAGCTCGTAAAACAGATTGAATACGGAATTGTAATTTCTCTAGTAACTCTCTTCTTTCTTCAGAAATATTTGGAGAAACCGCCAATACAGCCTCACTGGTAAGCATTACTTCTACTTCTTTTAGATTGTTCTTAAACAGCGTACTACCACTAGATACAATATCACAAATAGCATCAGCTAAACCAATATTTGGAGCTATCTCAACAGAACCACTAATAATGTGTAAATCTGCATTGACGCCTTTATCTTTCAAGTAATTTATTACGGTGTTAGGATAGGAAGTTGCTATACGTTTTCCTTCAAAATCCTTTATCGATTTATACTTAAATGATTTTGGTACCGCTAATGAAACTTTACATTTAGAAAACCCTAATTTCTCAGCAATGGAGATATCCTCTCCTTTTTCAATCAAAACATTTTCTCCGATGATAGCTATATCTACTACTCCGTCTCTTAAATATTGAGGAATATCTCCATTCCTAAGATAGAAAACCTCCATTGGAAAATTTCTTGACGAAGCTTTAAGTTGGTCTTTTCCATTATCAATGGAAATTCCGCAATCCTTTAAAATCTGAAGAGATTCCTCATTTAGTCTTCCCGATTTCTGAATAGCAATTCTAATTTTAGTCATTTTTTTTATTTAATGCTTGGCAAGCAAAACAGAGTTAAATACAAAACCCGTTTGATTGCTCAAACGGGTTTTTAAATATGTTGTACTACTACAATACATTCCTACCTCGCCAGAGCGTGAGTATGAATATGATGATGTGTAGTTCTGTTTTTCATTATGGTGTAAATGTAAAAGGTATTTTTGATTTCACAAAACAAATGTTTAAAATGAAACAAAAACTTTAACCTACGTGTTTTAGTTATTTCCTAATATTAATGGAAGACCATCGCTACCACCCACAATCACTACTTTTGTATTTGGTGACTCCGCTAATTTTAAAGTAGCATCAATTCCTTTATCCTTTAATATCTGATCATTTAAAGATGCACTTAAAATACGGTTGGCATCAGCTTTACCTTGCGCTTCAATAGTAACCTTTTCAGCCTCTTTTTTAGCAGTAACTAATCTAAACTCATATTCCAATGATTCTTGTTCTTGTCTTAATTTACGCTCAATAGCATCTTTAATAGTATCTGGTAACGTTACGTCACGAACCAAAACTTCATTCAATTGAACATTTTGCTTATCAAGAATTTTTTTGGTTTCGGCAAAAATTTCATCTTGTATAGCATCACGCTTACTAGAATATAATTGTTCAGGGGTATAACGCCCTACAACACTTCTGGCAGCACTACGAATAGCTGGCTTAATTACTCGATCTAAGTAGTTTTCCCCTAAATTTTGGTGAAGAAAACCTAATTCACTATCAACAGGTTGATACCACGCAGATGCATCTATTTGAATTTCAAGACCATTTGATGATAGTACTTTCATTTTTTCAAAAAGCTCTTGTTGACGTACTTCATATACAAACACCCTATTCCATGGGGCTACAAGATGAAATCCTTCACCCATTGGCGCCTCATCGGTAACTACACCTCCACCAAACGTTTTATACAAAACCCCTGCTTGACCTGAATCGATGGTCACGGTAGATTTTGAAATTCCAATAATCAATACAATAAAAATAAATATTGCGGGTAACGCAATCTTTGGTAACTTATCCATTTGTGTCTATTTAAATTAATCCGTTATATTTTCTGATAAACCATTCTGCCGCGAAAGCAAAAACGATGATTGCCAAAAGAAATTTGAAATCTATCAAAGATACGATATTTTCAATGCTTTTCTCTGTAGGCACATAGTTGTCATTTTCAATTAATTCCTTTTTTAAATCTTCTATCTGCGAAGGATAAAATTGTTTTCCTCCAGAGTTTAAAGCAAGTTTTTCCATTTTTAAATTATCGCTAGAGACAAATTGATTTTCCATATCAAATTCAGAGATTACAAATGAACCAGTTTCAGATTTTGTTTCATTTATAACTGATACTTTAAAGTCATATTCACCAGCTAATAGATTAGAAAGGTCTGCTTCAAAATATCCGTTTTTTAAAACCATAGGATAATCTTGACTAGAATTTGTTTTTCTATTGGTTACCCTAATTTTCATCTTTGCATTAGGATCAAACATAAAGGCCTCATCAAAATAAGTGGCAGAAATAATGGCATTGGTACTACCTTCGTATACCTTTTCATATTCAACATTAAGACGCGATTTATTCTTTGTGCTAGTTAGGTAGCGAATCAAATTAGCCATAAACTCCTCAAAATTGATAAAATCTCCAGTGTTTCTGAAGTTTTGCATGCGCCATTTCCAAAGATTTTCACCAACGAGCAAAGCCTGTTTTTTAGAATTGTCCTCTATAACTGACAATAACGGCTGTTGAACATTCAACCCTTTAATTTGAGCACCTAGCATTGTCTCGTAAGGTTTTTGAAAAATGATGGGGCCTGCGTCACTTAACAATGGGGGAAAATCAGTTAAATCGAATTTAGAAATATCATACTTTGAAAATGCATTGTTCAACAAGGCGATAACCTCTTGTTGCGGATAACCGTTTTCAATTTCAAAACCAAGATTCGCTTCATTCAAAAATAAATAATCTGTATGAGGACCTGTAATTATAAAAGTGTTTGCATTTTTACTTTTGGCATAATCGAATGAGCTTTTAAAACTTGAAGTAGGCTGATAAAAAATGAATAAATCCATTTCATCTAATATACTAGCAGCAACGTTTGGCTTTAAAATGATTACTTCTCTTTGTTCATTACTTTCTATAGCCTTTTTCAGAGTTCCTAAATCGGGATGCAAAATATCGGCAATCAATGCTATTTTTGTCTTTTCATCAATAACCTCAATACTAGTAGCCCTTCGATTATTCGTTATATTTTGTTCTTCAGCTAATTGTGATATTTCTACAATCAAATTTTTAATTCCTACGGTATTAGCATCTATATTAATTGATAAGGTTTTAAAATTAGATTCGCTATTAAAATTTAAATTCTCTCGATGTGCTATTCTATCATTGACCTTAACGGTTACGGTAGTCGAAACGGCCGTGTTTCCTTGATAAGAAATATAGGTTTCTAAAGGGAATTTGTTTTTAAGAAAAGCATATTTATTAGTTAAAATAGGTCCGACAGATAAATCCTTATACTTAGTAGTATCTCCCAAGACAACAGTATAAAGAGTACTATTTTTGTCAGATTTAAAATAACTATAATCTTGACCAATAGTTTGGTTACCGTCAGACAATAATAACGTTACCGTCTGTTCTCTAGCGAAAACATCTTTTAAAGCAGTTAGAGATTTATATATATTGGTGTTCTTATCTTTAAATGTTAGGCTATCATGAACTCCTAATTCATTACCAAAGTGATAATCGCTTATTTTAAATCTACTTGAAATTTCTGGTGAGGATTTTAATTCAGAGATTAACTCCTTAATTTCATCACCACTCTCAGAAATAGAACTTGAATTATCAGCTAAAATCACCAGATTTGGCTTTTCTAGACTATAAGACTTCTGGGAAAATTGAGGGTTTATTAGTAATAGTAAAACACCAAATACCCCTATAAAACGAAAAAAGGCTAAAAGTAAATATATTTTACTCTTAGCCTTTTGTTTATATACATATTGAAGTACAACTAGAGCCAAAGCAACGATAGCAGCAAGAATGATATACAATACCGTTATAGTTTCCATGGATTTAGAAAAAATTATAAGCAATTGGCACAGACAAATTATCTGCCATCCGAATTATTGATTTTCGGCTTAGGTTAACATACCACCGTCTACATTCAATACCTGACCGGTTACATAACTAGAAAGGTCTGATGCAAAATAAAGACATGCATTGGCAATATCTTCTGGAGAACCGCCTCTTTTTAAAGGAATACCATCTCGCCAGCCTTGAACAGTTTTTGCATCAAGCTTATCAGTCATTTCTGTTTCTATAAAACCTGGTGCAATTGCATTACATCTAATATTTCTAGAACCTAATTCAAGTGCTACAGACTTTGTAAACCCAATCATACCCGCTTTTGAAGCAGCATAATTTGTTTGACCTGCATTCCCCTTAACACCAACCACACTACTCATATTAATAATAGAGCCGCTACGTTGTTTTAGTAAAGTTCGTTGAACCGCTTTGGTCATATTGAATACCGATTTTAGGTTGATGTCGATAACCGCATCAAAATCCGCTTCAGACATACGCATAAGAAGATTGTCTTTCGTTATACCTGCATTATTAATTAACACATCAATTCTTCCACCAAAATCCTCTAAAACTTTAGCAACCAATTCTTCAGCTTCTTGAAAGTTAGCCGCATTACTTTTATAAGCCTTGGCATTTACACCTTTAGCCTT
>TARA_R110000765_G_scaffold127084_1_pt1 | contig 23224 bp, 17 predicted proteins | sample TARA_R110000765 | Tara Oceans TARA_R110000765 (sample SAMEA4398168) | marine metagenome | biome: Polar Biome; feature: [MES] marine water layer (ENVO:01000295) within the mesopelagic zone...; material: water (ENVO:00002006), including particulate matter (ENVO:01000060) such... | reverse complement strand
TTCAGAAAATAGTCAAAATAAACTATTTCAAGTATATAGAAATAAGGCTATTGTGTTAAACACTTTAAACACAAGTGAAAGTCATTTATCAGCATTTAACACCACTGATTTAAGTATCAAAATTTTAGATGATCTTAAAACAGGTTTCCTAAATAATAATGATAAATTAAGATTAATTGAAAATGCGTTTCCTCTTTTTGAATCAGGACTAATAGCTGCTCATAGTTTGTACGAATCTTCTAAAAATGATTATTATATTGAAGAAGCTTTTAGATACTTTGAAAAAAGTAAATCAGTATTATTATTAGAAGCATTATTATCTTCACAAGCAACGACTTTCGCCAAGATTCCAAAAGAAAAAGTGACTTATGAAAATCAGCTGAAATCTGAAATTACAAATATTGAAAAAGAACTTTCTTCTTCGATAAATATTGAAGTTGGGCTTGAAGACAAGCTTTTCAATTTACGTCAAGAACATATTAATTTAATTGTAGATTTAGAAACCAACTACCCAGCATACTATGACTTAAAGTACAATAATAAAATACAAACACTACCTGAAGTACAAGATAACCTCACAGAAAATGACCTCTTTATTTCCTACTTCTACGGTAACCAGAATATTTATACAATTGCTATTTCAAAGAATGACAAGTTCTTTCATAGTATTACGATTACAGAGGAGCTTGAAAACCATATTAGTGAAGTTCATGCTATGCTCTCGAATGCTAAATCGAACCCAGATTCACTTTCCAAGTTGAGTCATAAACTGTATCAAAAGATACTAGGTCCAATTTTAAAATTGCATCCTCAAGAAAGAATTATACTTGCCCCAGATGGATTGTTAAATTATATTCCCTTTGGCAGTCTGGTTATTAATGAGAGAGAGCGTCGCTACTTGATAGAAGATAAAATCATCAGTTATGTTAACTCAGCCACATTATGGACTCAATTAAATGGCAAAAAGCAAAACAGTGCTAAGCTTCTAGCATTTGCACCTAGTTTTGATGCTAATATACCTTCAGACGACTCCCGTTCTCAACTATTAGGTCATTTACCGCACAACAGAAATGAAGTCCAGCAGATATTGACATCTTTTACTGGTAAGTCATTTATTGATGACCAAGCTACGCTTCAAAATTTCACTGCTACTTTATCTGATTATTCGGTTTTACATTTGGCAACACATGCTGTATTTGATGATAAATATCCAGAATATTCTTATTTAGCCTTTACACCTAATACAGCATCTGACGACTTGCTTTTTGTAAAAGACCTATATAACTTAACCTTAAATGCTAGTCTCGTTACTTTAAGTGGATGCGAAAGTGGTATTGGCGAACTCAAACGTGGAGAAGGTTTTTTGAGTCTAGCTAGAGGATTTTTCTATAGCGGTGCAGCTAGCATTACCAGTACACTTTGGAAAATAAACGACAACTCTTCTTCAGATTTAATGGGGAATTTTTATTTAAATCTTGCCGAAGGAAAAGCGAAGGACGAATCTTTAAGAGAAGCCAAGCTTACTTTTCTAGAAAAGAATAAAGAGAACGGTTTATCTCATCCATACTGGTGGTCTGGCTATATTATTCAAGGAAACACAAAACCTTTAATATCATCTTCAAAATGGCAGTGGATTTTTTATGGCAGTATAGTAATCTTGCTTCTTTTTTTAGGTAGAAAGCAATTAGTCCAACTTTTTAAGTAATTCAGAGGCTTCTTTAAATTTATATTTCTTGTTCTGCACAAGCTCCTCTAATAACTGCTTGGCTTCCTTATTTTGATCAAGTTTTAAATTTGCGAGAGCAGCATACCAATATGCTTCCTGTTTAAATTCGCTATTAATCACTATAATTTCCTTAAATCTATCTATGGCTTTTAAATAGTTTTCATTAGCCAGGTATGATTGCCCTAGGTAGAAATCTACATAATCCAATCTAGTTTTTTCTTTTAAGTCTAGAAGATATTCAATCGCTGCATCATAATTATTGGTTTCATAGGCTTCAAAAGCCATACGTTCTAAAGAATCATCTGAAACATCGCTACGTGTAATTGTATATACCGTATTCGGGTATTTTTCATAATTATTAGCAAACAATTGTTCTTGTCCATTAAAGGCATTAGAATTAAACAGTAACCAACTTGCCCCTAATAAAAGTATAATACTTGCTGCAATGCTTAATGGTTTCCACCAGGTTCGTTTATTGCCAGTAGAAACGGTCTCTCTTTCTGTTTCAAAACGCTGTAATTTTTTCTTTAATCCAGTACGGTTCTCTTCTCTAATTACCGCTTGCACATCTTTTTCAAGTTGAAATTGCGACTTAAACTCATCATCCTCTTCTAAAAACTGGTTAAATATAACCTTCTCTTTTTCGGATAATGAACCGTCAAAATATTTTAATAATAAAGTTTCTTTGTCCATCATATTTTGGGGGCATTATTAATGGCTTCCTTTAATGTTTTTAAGCATCTAGATTTCTGGCTTTTTACCACATTTTCACTATTGTAATTTCCTTCTGTCATTATTTCTTTGATATTGTACCGTTGATAATAGAACAGCTTCAAAATTTGCTTGCATTTTTCTCCTAATTTCCCAAAATACGTACGCAATAATTTTTGTTCAGGAGATAGTTGCTCCGAGTCAATATCAAATTCTTCAATTTCAGCATCTACCTCTTCTATCCTACTCAATAATAATTCATTATTGGTATGCTTGCTTTTCTTTCTTAATCGCTCCATAATCTTGTACTTACCAATACTTATTAAATATGTACTCAAAGAGCTATTCAACGTTACCAACTTTCCATTTTGGATATTTTCATATAACGCCACATAGGCATCTTGATAAGCGTCTAATACTTCTTCATCTGCAAGAGAATATCGTTTCGCAAAATTTAGAAACAGTTCTCTATTGTCTTCATACACTTTTTTAAAAGCAGATTCAGAGCCTTTTTTTAGTGCATCAAATAAAGATGTATCTGAATGATTTTCCATTTAATGTATTTATGGATAAATAGTTAACACTTAAAAGTAAAAAAATTAAAGTGAATGTTAACCTTTTGTTTGTTACAACATGAATTGATATAACTGAAAACAAAATTATGAGAATAGTACTCCCATTAATTGCAATTATAATAACCAATGTAATGCATTCACAATTGGTAATTGATGACTTTACAACAGGTGAAGTAGATAATTTGATTTTTACAGATATGAAAGACCAACGAAAAATACAATCTGGCAAAAATATAATAGGTAGTTACCGCCAAATTTATGCGAAACTAAACCAAAATCCACATAAACAAAATATGAACTTAAGTATTAAAAAAGGTCTATTGATTATGAGTTATACTTATGATACCCGTGGTACAACATATGTTAATTACGGCATTAATATAAGTGGAAATGCCCCCTTAAACCTTGACTTAAGTAAATACAAATCCCTAAAGGTTGAGTTTGACGCTAAAAGCACCATTAACGGCATTAACTTAAATCTTTTCACTAATAACACATATGCTGCCTATGGCAAGCATGTACCGGCTCGTGAGAGTAAATTCGTATTCACTATTCCTTTTACAGAAATAAAACCAACAGGAGAAAGCTTCACCTTTTCTGATATCGATTATATAAGACTTCAATTTGATTCTAGAAGTAAAACCGGTTGCAATATGGCGATATCAAAAATCTGGATTGAATAATTATTTAATAAACTATAAAAACAGAAATTATGAAAAATTACAAAAAAACAATTCTATTAGGGGTATTCACTTTAGCGGTATTCACTTCTAACATTAGTCTAGCAGCAAATAATTCCGCAGTATTGAAATCAACGCTACCGTGTGTAAATTCAGATTATACCAATGCGGTGTTTGCGCGTTTGGTCTCTAAAATAAATGAAGGCTTTATTTTCAACGCCCATGTAAGTTCTTCAACAATTAAAAAAGATGGCAATGTAGAATTACCGTTTACCACTTTTGGTTCTGGACCTCTAAATTTGACTAAAGGCGATATCATTAAAATTGAAAATATTGAAACTTCCTTCAATGACCGTAACAATTTTCAAAGTAAAAAGACCGTAGAAAGTATGTCTATTTCTTCTTCAGGAAACAATGTGAAAGTAAAAATGCAATTTCATACCTGGAGCCAAAATGTAGAACTTTCTAATGTAAATATTACAAAAGAAAGATTCGGATATTTTATAACAGGTACACAATCTAATAATACAAAAACTGTGTACTATACTATTGCAATATCACATAACGGTCGTATAATCTAACCAGATTCATTCTCATTTAAACAGTAAAAACCGAGAGTTAACTCTCGGTTTTTTATATTAAAATATGAAATTTTAGTCTTTTATAGCATTACTATTAAACTATATTATAATAAAAACAAGCTAAGCTAACTACTTTACTCATAGACCTCTACAACCATTTCAACCTCAACGGCCATATTTCCCGGCAATGAACCCATACCTACTGCAGCTCTTGCGTGTTTTCCACTTTCACCAAAAACCGCTACCATTAAATCTGAATATCCATTAATTACTTTAGAATGATCCGTAAAATCTGGTGAGGCATTGACCATGCCATGTACGCTTACAATCCTTTTTACTTTGTTAAGATTGCCAAGTTCTGCTTTCAAAACTGACAACTGATTAATACCAACCTCTCGAGCAGCTTGATAACCTTGATCAATAGTTAAGCTATCGCCCAGCTTCCCTATAATATTTTCACCATTAGCCTGTTTTGGACCCTTACCAGCTAAAAACAAAAGATTGCCTGTTCTTACCGCATGTACATAATTTGCTACAGGAATACCTTGATCTCTTAATATAATTCCTAAACTATCTAAAACAGCTTCAGGATTGTAATTTGTATCTACTTCGCTTGTAGGATTTTTTAAATCTTTGGTGGTTTTTTGATTTACATCGCCACAACTAAACATAAAAAAAGGCAAAAACATTAGAATAAAGTATTTCATAATTATAAATTTAAAGATGGAATTTAGACTTACAAGTTAGCTAATACTTCAGTATCAACACAATAAGGCAAAAACCATTAAATTCATATTGCATAAAAAACATGAAAAATTATATAAATACTATTTTTTGTGCATTCTGTCGCACTTAAGGTATCATTTTGCTAAAAAAGCATTGATATTATTTCATTTTCATTAGTTTAGCAAATTAACCAAAACAACAACTAAATCAATTTAAATATGGAAAGTTCTAACTCAACTTCTAAAGTAAATGCGAACAGGCTGTTTTACGCCAGTTGTTTCGCTTTAATTACCACGGCATTTTCATTTGCCATTGCAGCAGGTATTCTAGATCAACTTAAAACAGAACTAGAATTAAGTGCAAGTCAAGCCGGATTAATAACCTCTATGTGGTTTGCAGGTTTTCCAATAGCCATGGTTATTGGTGGTTTAATATATCACAAAGTAGGTGGTAAAGTAATTATGCAATTTGCTTTTTTCGCACATGCTATAGGTATTTTATTACTAATCTTTTCTGGAAGTTATACAGGTCTTTTGGTAGCCAACTTACTTATAGGTTTAGGTAATGGGTGTACTGAAGCTGCTTGTAACCCAATGATCGCAGATGCTTACAAGGGCAATAGAATGAGTACTATGCTAAACCGTTTTCACATGTGGTTTCCTGGTGGTATTGCGGTAGGTAGCTTGTTATCTGGCTTTATGACAGATTTTGGCATTATTGGTCAGAGTCAAGTATGGTTGTTATTAATACCAGCAGTTATATATGCTTATTTATTCTATGGTCAAACTTGGCCTAAAGCAAAAATTGAAGAAGCTGCCACAATTAGTGGAAACTTAAAAGGGATGCTTACTCCATTATTCTTATTTATAGCTATTTGTATGGCACTTACCGCGATATCTGAATTTGGACCTAACCAATGGGTAGGACTTATTCTTTCTAAAAGTGGTGCTGAACCAACTTTAATACTAGCATTGACCGCAGGTTTAATGGCTGTTGCAAGATTCTTTGGTGGTAGTATGGTAGCACAATTTAACCAAACCGGTGTACTTTTAGGTTCTGCCGTATTAGCCACTTTAGGTATCTATTTATTTAGTACACAAACGGGAGCAATGGCTTACGTTGCTGCTATTATTTTTGCACTTGGTGTTGCGTATTTCTGGCCAAATATGATTGGACTTGCAGCAACTAAAACTCCTAAAACAGGTGCACTAGGAATGTCTATTATTGGTGCAATTGGTATGTTCTCTACTTCAATTTTTCAACCGATTATTGGTGGATGGATCGATGCTGATAGAGCAGCGGCAGAAGCACAAGGTTTTACAGGTGATGAATTAGAACTAGTTTCTGGTCAAGAAACGTTAGGAACCATGGTTCTTTTTCCTGCCATATTAATAGTTCTTTTTACCATTCTATATTTCTGGTTAAAGAATAAAGAGAGTAATAATGAAGTTGCCGCAGCGTAACGTATTTCATTTATAAAAAAGCCCGAGCAAATATATGCTTGGGCTTTTTTATTTAAAATTGTATTGTTTATTATTCTAAAAGCAATTCTAATAATTGTATCGCTGCATCACTAATTTTAGTACCAGGACCAAATACAGCGGTAGCACCAGCTTCTTTTAGAAATTCATAATCTTGTTTTGGCACTACCCCGCCAACAATAACCATTATATCTTCGCGACCATAGCTTTTAAGCTCTTTAACTACTTCAGGTACTAGGGTTTTATGTCCGCCAGCAAGAGAAGAAATTCCTAATATATGCACGTCATTCTCTACCGCTTGTTTAGCAGTTTCTTTTGGTGTTTGAAAAAGTGGTCCTATATCTACATCGAACCCAAGATCCGCATAACCCGTAGCAACTACTTTTGCACCACGATCATGACCGTCTTGCCCCATTTTAGCAACCATAATACGAGGCCTACGACCATCTTGTTCTGCAAAACGATCTGCTAGTTCTTGTGCTTTTTTAAAACTCACATCTTCTTTGATTTCTCTTGAATACACTCCTGTAAATGAATTGATAATAGCTTTATGTCTGCCATAGGCTTCTTCTAAAGCACTACTGATTTCGCCTAACGTTGCTCTTTCCCTAGCTGCAGCTACTGCTAAAGCTAGCAAATTTTCTTCTGAATCTCTACCTGCCAATTTATTCTTGGCTGTATTGGTAAGCGCTTTTAGTTTTTCATTAACCGCTTCTGTATTTCTGAAAGCTTTTACATCATCTAATCGTTGTAATTGCTGCCTACGCACTTCTTTATTGTCGACCTCTAAAATTTGTAATTCATCCTCTTCGGTCAATTGATATTTATTAACCCCAACAATCACATCTTGTTGGCTATCTATTCTTGCTTGTTTTCTTGCCGCTGCTTCTTCTATCCTTGTTTTTGGTATTCCGGTTTCTATAGCCTTGGTCATACCACCAAGATTTTCAACCTCTTCCATTAACTCCCAAGCTTTATGTACCAGGTCGTGGGTAAGCTTTTCAACATAATAACTGCCTGCCCACGGGTCAACCGTTTTAGTGATATTGGTTTCGTGCTGCAAATACAATTGCGTCTCTCTTGCTATACGTGCAGAGAAGTCTGTTGGCAACGCAATGGCTTCATCCAATGCATTGGTATGTAAGCTTTGCGTACCACCAAATACAGCCGCTGCAGCCTCTATTGTCGTTCTTGCTACATTGTTGAATGGATCTTGCTCTGTTAAGCTCCAACCACTGGTTTGGCAATGCGTTCTAAGCATTAATGATTTCTCGTTCTTCGGATTAAATTTCGCTACCACTTTTGCCCAAAGCATTCTTGCAGCGCGCATTTTAGCAATTTCCATAAAGTGATTCATTCCTATACCCCAGAAAAAAGAAAGTCGAGGTGCAAAATCATCAATTTGTAACCCTGCTTTAATTCCTGTTCTAATATATTCGAGCCCGTCAGACAAGGTATATGCCAGTTCTAAATGAGCAGGAGCACCAGCTTCATGCATATGATAGCCAGAAATACTTATACTATTAAATTTAGGCATGTATTTACTGGTATACTCAAAGATATCAGCCACTAGTTGCATAGAAGGTTTTGGCGGATAGATATACGTATTACGCACCATAAATTCCTTAAGAATATCATTCTGTATGGTTCCGGATAATTTATCTAGCGACACACCTTGCTCTTCTGCCGCAACAATATAAAACGCCATAATAGGAAGCACGGCACCGTTCATGGTCATAGAAACGGACATTTCATTTAATGGAATCCCATCAAAAAGCACTTTCATGTCTTCCACGGTATCTATAGCAACACCAGCTTTACCAACATCACCAACTACACGTTCATGATCACTGTCATAACCTCTATGTGTAGGCAGATCAAATGCTACCGATAATCCTTTTTGACCAGCTTTTAAGTTCTTTCTATAAAAGGCATTACTTTCGGTGGCTGTGGAAAAACCTGCATATTGCCTAATTGTCCATGGTCGTTGTACATACATTGTTGCATACGGTCCACGTAGAAATGGTGGCATTCCCGCTGCAAAATTCAAATGCTCGGCATCCGAAATATCTTCCGCCGAATATCTGTTTTTAAGAGCTATTGTTTCGGCAGTTGTAAAAGTCGATACTTCTGATTTTTTTCTCTTAGTTTTTGAACTATTTAAATCGGTAGCATCTAAACGAATATGTTGCAAGTCTTTTCTACTCATGTGACAATCGATTTTGCTCTAATTCTTCTGCCAAACGTTTTTCTATTATTGGTGTAATCAATGTTTTTCGTGGATTTTTTTTCACAAATGGATACAATTCTAATTCTTGAGCCATTTTATCATCAACATTTACGTATGCATTGGTACCAACTAAAACTGATTTTTTAGTGTTGAATCTATCTTGCTGTTTTCTAGCACTATCAGCAATTCTATTTTGAATTGTATGGTTCTTTAATTGTTTAAGAAACCCTCCATCTTTTTCTATAGCTTTAAATAAAATCAAAGCTTTCTCCGCTAGTTGATCAGTTATAGTTTCAATGTAGTAACTGCCTTCCGCAGGATTTTCAACCTTATCGAAATAGCTTTCCTCTTTCAATAATATTAATTGATTTAAAGCAATACGTTCTGCAAAATCATTGTCTCTTTTATAAACAGAATTATAGTTCATATTAAAAACGGAATCAGACCCTCCTAATACTGCAGACATACATTCTGTAGTAGTTCTAAGCATATTTACGTTATAATCATATATCGTTTTATTACGTTTAGATGGTGCTGATGTAATATGACATGGAATTGAAATACCGTATGCTTCAACAAGAATTTTCCAGAGATTTCTAAGTGCTTTCAACTTAGCTATCTCAAAAAAATAATTACCGCCAATTGCTACTTTAAACGTAATACTTTTAAGTTTATTAAGGTTCTCCTTTTCCTCTAATGTATTTAAATATTCATTGGCATGAGATATTGCGTATGCCAATTGTTGTACCATATCTGCGCCGGCATTTTCATAAAGACCAACATCTATACTTGTAATATTATCCGCATTTAATGCTAATAATTCATTATAAACCTTAAAATCTGAAGACAAAGATTCATACCAATTTCCTGTTCTTGCCAAATGGCCTATTGGGTCTACTTGAAATTTAATAGTATTAGAAAAGGGAATTGTATTAAGCACATTAGAAATAAAGCTATTAGACAAAAATTGCATATCTAAATACACTTTTATAGTATTTAAATCAATATTGTTCAAAATAATAGAAATATCTATATTCTCTGACGGAATTAAAAACCTTAACGCTTCTGCTCCTTTTCCAATACATTTCAGCGCTTTTTCATGAGCCATTATCGCATTACCTGCATAAATAATCTGGCCTAATTTCCAAGAAGTAACAGTTGTGGGCTCACTAGTTATATGTTCTAAATCGTCTGCATGGTAAAAAGGTTTTACTTTTATACCTTCTGGGGAATTCCATACGACCTCTTCATTATAATCCTTTCCCTTTAAATCATATTGAATTTTTTGTTTCCACTCTTTTGCAGAAATGGCCCTAAAATTTTCGAACAAGGTTTCACCCTTCATATAAGACGGAGTTTAATTATAAAACTAGTTAGTTTGATAATCGTATTATACGCAAATCAAACACAGTCTTTCAAAGATACGATAAGTAAATTGTGTTCTACAAAGTAGATTATTCTACAGGCTCAGTGGCATTAAGGTTCCGCACGTTCTGTGTTTCAATTCTAGATAACTCTTTCAATTCACCCTTTTCAAATAAAGCTGGTAATTCATTTAAAGGTGTGCCAACAGGAGCTTCCCAGTTTATGTAATCTTGAAAACGGATACCATCAACAGTTCTAGGGTTATAAGCACTTCTAAATCGTACACCGCCCTCGTTAACACTGTAGCTATAGGCCAAGTAATTAATGTAATGTGATTTTTTATTTATCCAGTACATAAAAATATCATCGTGATCAGTACCGCCACCTTCTTTACCAAAGGTTACACGAACAACATCATAATCCTCACCTTTAATAACGGTTTCACTAATTCCTTCTTTATGAACCGCCTTATCACTTAATTTATGTGGTAGAGTTGCGAAATATATAACCGAATTTAAAGCGTTGCTATATTTTGCGATATCCTTCTCTGATAGTTCTACCTGCTCTTCATTAACAGTTCTATTGAACTCCCCATTAAGAATATTATCTTCAATTTTATTCCCTAAACTATCTTTGAAATTAACTTGGTAAGCATAACCATTGGTATTATTGAACCTATACAATTTATCTCTAAAAACAAATTCATAATTAGCTGTATCATAAGAGGAACCACCATGCGCTATAATAGCATTTTTTACAATAGACTCCGTATTATTTTGATTAATCTCTTCTGTAGATTTCTCATTAACCATTGAATTCTTATCATTTTTCTTATGGTCTTTACAACTAACAATTGTAATAAAAACGATGCCGAAAACTATCTTAAAAAATTTGCTCATTTCTTTGAAATAAAAATTAAGGGTTGAATGATTAGAAGTTACTACAACCAAAATTAACGATTAAAAGAAAATAGTCGAATTAGTTGGTAACTACTAACGCTTCAAAGTTATATTTTAAATTAATGAGGTGGCAATTACCTATTCACAATAAATGTTAACATGAATAGCCGAACCATTATAAAATGTTTATCAAAAAAAAGAAGCCGAATAGCTATCAAGTATTTGATGGCTTTTCGGCTTCTCTTGTAAAACCTCTACTTGAGGTATAGATAACTACATTATTGATTTACGATAAAGGCATGAATTACACCAGGTAACCACGCTAATAAGGTTAATACAATACTTATTAAAAGGGTAGTACCAACGCCATGTTTCATAAAAACAGCTAATGGTGGTAATAATATATTTAAGATTATTGTAAGTAATGACATATTTTATTTTTTTTGGTTCATTCAAAAGTACTTGAATTATGCACTTACGCTTAACTCAAATCATTTGAATGATAACCTTAAAAATAGCATTACCCTACTTTAAAAACCTAATTCTTTCGGTCTTCAAGCAATTCTTCAATAATCGATTTTAACCTACTTAGACCTATTGGTTTAACTATGTAATCTGAAATTGCACTTATCTTTTTGGCTCTTTCAATATCTACTGGATCAAGAGAAGATGAAACCATATAAATGGTAATTTTTTTACCAACCCTAGGTTTAATTTTCACGTATTCTTCCATGAATTGAAATCCGTCCATAACTGGCATATCAATATCTAAGAAAATTACATCTGGAAATACAGAGTTTTGATCTAGGTTATCTAACATAAAGTCTATAGCCTCTTCCCCATCAGAAAAAGCCATGATTTCCATAGGTAATTTTGTCGATTCCAATGCTTTAACCATTGTAAAGCGATATATAGAATCGTCATCGACAATACAAGTTTTTAAAACGTCATTCATAAGCAAGCCTAATTAAATTTTATTGTAAAGGTAGTACCTACATTAACCTCACTGGTAGCTGTAATAGTACCTCCCATTGACTCAATTTGTGTTTTTGTCAGAAATAAACCTACACCCTTTGCATCCGGATGCCTGTGAAAAACTTTATTAAGTCCAAAAAGTTTATGTCCATGTTTTTTTAAATCAATTCCAAGTCCATTATCCTTAAATATAATAATATTTCTACCATCTTTTATTTTAGCAGTTATCATTATCTCTGGAGTTCTATCCTCAGCCTTATATTTTATTGAATTTCCTATTAAATTGAGAAAAATACTTTCCAAATAAATTCTATTATAAATAATATTTGAAAATTCTTTAAAGTCCCCATTAATAACCGCCCCTGACTTTAGAATTACACCGCTTAAAGTTTGGATTGTATTGTCAAGAATTTCGTTTAATTCAATTTGCTCCAGTTCTTCTTCCTTATCGCTTATTTTTGTTTTTAAAGCTTCTATTAATGTATTCAACGTAAGTGTAAGGCGATCAATTACGGTATCAAACTTTGAAAATATATCTAAACGTTCAGTTTCGTTTTCAGTTAATTTATATATCTCCATCAATGAATTTAAGTTAGCTACAGGAGCCCTTAGGTTATGGGAGGTAATATGTGTGAAATCTGCTAATTGCTTATTTTGATATGACAATTTTTGAGCAATAATTTCCAATTCTTCTTTAGCTTCAATAAGCTTACGTTCTTCTTTTTTAGCTTCGGTAACATCTTGGCAAGTACCAAACATTTCGAACATTTTACCATTTATGTCCGTAATTACTTTTCCAGTTAAATGAATGGTTTTAACTATTCCGTTTCCGGTTATAATTTTATGGGTAAAACTGTAGAATTTTTTGTCATTAGCTGATTTATTAAAATATTCAGTAACCAAATCTTTATCATCTGGATGCACAAAATTGTAATATGTATCAAATTCTAGTTCTGTAACACTTTCTTCAAGTTCAAAAATCGTGTAAAGATTCTGTGACCATTCTACTTTATCTTTATCTGTGTTCCATTGCCAATGCCCAATTAAACTAAGCTTCTCAGCTAAATTCAAAAGATCGTTTTTCTTTTTCAGTTCGTTTTTTACATTCTTTATTTTAGAAATATCTGTAATAACAGAAATAAAGCCACCATTAATACCTTCAACACTATTTACCGCTGTAATTGTAGTTAACGTTGGAAAAGTAGAACCATCTTTGCGTCGAAAAGTCCACTCCCTAGTGTCGTTAATATTCTCATTTCTATAATCATAATCGGGACCAACTGAGGATATATCTCCTCTAAATGTCTTTATGATATCCTTTCTAAAATCTTCAACTTCTTGTGTAAAAAGAAATTCTTGTGTTTTTTTGACACCAACAACTTCCTCTGCTTTATAACCCAAAAGTTCTTCGGCCCCTTTGTTAAAACGATTAACTAAACCAGTATCATTAGTAGAAATAACTGCTGCAGATTCTGAGTAAAAAATAGCTTCTAATTCTGCATGTGCAATATTTAATTTTTGTTCTGAACGCATTGATGAAGTAACATCTTGCGTTATCCCAAAAATTTTTGTGGGAATATTATTGGTAAGCTCTACTTTTCCTATAGTTTTTATCCAACGACTATTACCTTTTGCTGTCTTGAGCTTTAAATTTAAATTAACAGAACTACCTTTTTCTTTAGCTTGTTCAAGAGACTGCAAAATACTATTACGACTTGCTTCATCTTCAAAAAATGTTAATCCCGAAGCTATTGTTGGCTCATATTCTGGTGGAACCTCATGAATTTCATACACCATACTACTCCAGGTCACTTTTTCCAGAATAAGGTCAATTTCCCAAGTACCAATACGTGCAATTTCACTAGTATCACTCAAGATTGACTTAAACCTTTTTTCTTTTAATTCATTTTCTTTACGGGCTGTAATATCACCTGTATGCATTAACAAACCGCCTACCTCACCATTTTGCTTATACCACGGACGAACATCCCAATATATCCATTGCAAAGAGCCATCTTTTCGGTAAAAAGGTGCCTCATCACAAATATCAATGGCACCGTTAAGACATTCTTTATGTTTCTCTTTCCAATCATCTCCTATTTCAGGAAAAATATCATAATGAGATCTTCCTACAATACCCTCATCCTCTAATTTAAAATCTTTTACCCACCGTTTAGAAGCTGCTAGGTACACCATATTAACATCTAACATAGCTATAGCTGTAGGTGTTTGTTCTATAAATATTTGATGGTGCTTTTCTTGAAGCATTATATTAGAATGAGATTGACCCAATTTTTATGTTTTAACAAGAATATCTGTTAAAAATAGTAATAAATTACTGATATATAATGAAATGCAAAATTGATACTGTATTAAAAATCTGTACTAAATAAAATTTTGCTAATCTAAAAACAGAGCTTGCTTTTTATTATGTTTTTGTAAAATAAGACTTATCAACAACTAAACGAACACCCTTTAATCACCTACAAGCAAATGGGTTAAGAACAAATTATTAAATTCATATAAACCAAGTCTCTAATTTTCTTTTTCGCAAAAAAACAGGCATATTATTTTAAGCATCCAATTTCATGATCTTCTACTTTTTCATATCTTGTAACAATCCAACCAACCAACATGATCAACCATCGCAACAATGATTGTAAACCACATTCAATTATTACGCAGAATTTGTCATTTAGAATTTTAAAACTTAATGCAAACCTGCTTTTAATTTTACTATTGCTAGCACCACTATTTTATAGTCATGCTCAAGATTTAAGCACTATAAATGGTCAATATGCAGCTGCACCCTTAGGAGAAGTCATTCTGGATATAGAAAAACAAACCGACTACAAATTCTATTTTTTAGACTCATGGACAAGAGGCATTACAGTTTCATCGAGCTATAAGAACGAGAGTTTAAACAGTGTTTTACAATCAATTCTTGACAATACCACTTTAAACTACTACATATTAACCTCATCTAAACGGATTATTCTCTTAGAAAATACAATCGTGTATGATGAACTACCTAAAGGTTTTTTTGGAAATGAAGAAATTGTTAGCGCAAATAGCAATTCACAGGACAGGAATAATGCTCCACCACCTACTTTTTATAACACTACCAAGCGTACAAAACGAGAATATGATGTTGCCAAAGTAGGCAAAAGTGATCCTAATAATTTACAAGAGACATACCTTCTTACAGGCAGGGCAATAAATTCTAAAACCGGGGATCCAATTCAGGATTTAGCAATTCGAGTAAAAGGAACAAACCAAATTACCGTAACCGATGTCACTGGAAACTATAAACTAGAACTACCTGCAGGCTACAATATATTAAGTGTACGTGCCATGGGGATTGAATCTACTGAGCGTGAACTCATAATGTTCAATAATGGTAATTTAGATTTACTGATGGAAGAAGGGTTGCAACAACTAGATGAAGTTGTAGTTGAGGCAGACGCTTTTAAAAATGTTGAAGAAGCAATAACTGGTAGTGAACAGATAGATTCTGAAAATTCAAAAAACATTCCTTTAGTTTTAGGTGAACGAGATATTCTTCAAGTGGCTAAAGCCTTGCCAGGTATTTCATCTGCAGGAGAAGGTGCAATGGGTCTCAACGTTCGTGGCGGTAAAACAGACCAAAATTTAGTGTTATTAGATGATGCCGTCATCTACAACCCTCAGCACTTTTTTGGAATTTTTCAGGCATTAAATCCGTTTACAACAAAAGGTGTCGATATTTATAAAGGTGCAATACCCATGGAGTTTGGCGGGCGACTTTCTTCAGTTTTTGACATTAGAACAAAAAATGGAAATGAAGAAAAAGTATCAGGTGAAGGTTCTATCGGTCCTGTTACCGCAAATTTGGCGTTAGAAATTCCGTTAGAAAAAGATAAATCTTCACTTATTGTAGGTGCAAGGGGTGCTTATGCAGATTGGATTTTAAGATCTTTAGATGATGAAGCTTTAAGTAATAGTAACGCTTCTTTTTTTGACGGTATTCTAAAGTATCACAATAAAATAAATGAGAAAAATGAGGTGAAAGCCACTGCATATTACAGTAGAGATGCTTTTAGCATTACTTCAGATTCCCTGTACAATTATGATAACCGTTTATTTTCCGTTCGTTGGGACCACAGAATAAACGACAAAACCAATAGCGCCTTAATTGTTGATAATAGCAATTATGGCTTTGGAATTGATTTTGACGGAGAAACCAATACAGATTTTAATTTAGACTATAGTATTAACGAGACAGAATTAAAATACAAACTTCGTACCTTATTGAATGATAAGAACACCTTAGATTATGGGGGATCTGCAAAATACTACTCCGTTAATCCTGGGAGCATTGAACCTGATGGTGACCAATCTGATGTAAACAGTCAGTTTATCGATAATGAACAAGCCATAGAAGGGGCTCTTTATGTAGGTGATGAAATTACTTTCAATGATAAACTATCGGTAAATTTAGGTGTACGTTATGCCTTTTTTGCCGCCATGGGCAAATCTACCCAACGCACGTACGAAAACGGCATGCCCAAGAATGAATCTACCGTGCAAGACACTATCTCTTATTCTAGCGGTGAAAATATTAAAACGTATGGCGGACCTGAACTTAGGCTATCAACAAGATATTTATTTACCCCAGATTTTTCGGTCAAAGCAAGCTTAAATAATTCTTATCAGTTTTTACACACTCTTTCAAATAACACAACCGTTTCACCGATAGACACATGGAAATTATCAGATTTAAATATTGAGCCACAAAAGGGCTACCAAGCTTCGTTAGGATTTTACAAAAACTTTAAAGAAAATGAGTACGAAGTAAGTATTGAAGGGTATTACAAGAAAATGGAGAATGTGCTCGATTTTAAAACAGGCGCTAATTTATTTCTAAATGAAAATGTAGAAACTCAAGTACTGCAAGGTGACGGTAAAGCTTACGGAGTAGAATTTTTATTAAAGAAAAAAAGCGGACAGTTGAATGGGTGGTTGAGTTACACCTACTCAAGGTCTTTATACCGTTTTGATAGTGAATTTAGCGAAGAGCGGATTAATAACGGAGAGTTTTTTCCTTCTAATTTTGATAAGCCGCATGATGTTAGCGTTATAACCAACTATCGCTTTACCAAAAGATATAGTGTTTCAGCAAATTTTGTTTACCAGACTGGTAGACCGATCACTTACCCTGTAGGTACATTTAGATTCAATAATTCAGATTATGTTGCTTTTAGCGAAAGAAATGAATTTAGAATTCCAGATTTCTATAGGCTAGACTTGGGCTTGAATATTGAGGGAAATCACAAGAAAAAGAAATTGGCTCATAGTTTCGTGACCATATCGGTATATAACGTATTAGGAAGAAATAATCCGTATTCGGTATTTTTTGTAACCGATGACGGTGAGGTAAAGGCGCTACAAAGTTCTATTTTCTCTATTCCAATTCCATCTATCACTTATAATTTTAAATTTTAACAATACAGAAGCAATACCCTTATCGATGAAAAAATTCTTTCTTTTTATAACGTGTATTTCCTTATTAGCTTCTTGTATTGAAGAAGTTGATTTAGGAATAGAAGCAGATGACGAAGTGCTTAAAATATTGATTATAGAGGCTACTCTCACCAATGAATTAAAAAACCATACCGTAGCATTGAGTAGAATGGATACGTTGGTAGACTTAGGTATTGACTCCGTTTACAACCCATACACACCCATTCGAGATATTAATAGAGACTTGGTACGTTATGAAACCAATGCTACGGTTTCCATTGAAAACAGTAATGGCACCACATATTCCTTTAATGAATCTAGCCCAGGAATTTATGAATCGGATATTCAGTTTGCCGCTGAAATGGGTAACTCTTATCAGTTGAGTATTGTAACATCAGATGGAAAAAAATATACTTCTACCGATATGGAAATTGAAGGGTTGGCAAGTATTTCGAATATATATGCCGAAAAAACAACTAGTGAATCTGGTGCCGAGGGCATTGGTATTTTTGTAGATAATACTGTTGAAACAGGTAACGTGCAAAACTTACGCTATACTTATGATGAAACATATAAAATCATAGCTCCAAATTGGGTGCCAAATGATTTTAAACTTACTAATTATGACCCTTGTGCCTTGCCGGTAGTTACTTATGACCTTGAAATCATTGAAAGGGAAGAAGAGCAACAGATATGCTATGGCAATAATTTATCTAATAGTATTATACAAGCTCGACAAAGTAATTTGGGTAAGGATAATATTAAAAAATTCATGGTTAGGTTCATAGATAAGCAGAACTTCATAATCAGTCATAGATACAGTATTGAGGTGACTCAGTTAGTTTCTGGTTCTACATCTTACAGCTTTTATGACCAATTGAATAATTTTAGCCAGACTGGGAGTATTTTTTCTCAAGTACAACCAGGTTTTTTAGAAGGAAATCTTTCATCAGATGATGGTAGACAAGGCTCGGTAATAGGTTTTTTCGATGTAGTTTCTGTATCAAAAAATAGGCTGTTCTTTAATTACTCTGATTTTTATGCTGACGAAGAATTACCTCCTTACCCATTTAATTGTAGCGAATTAACTGCACCAGAATCTCACGATTCCTTTTGTTTAAGTGGGCCAAGAGGACCTAACCCATGTCCACAATCAGTAATACAACAGGTAGATTTAAATTTAATTAGTTACGTTAAACCAAATGTTAACGAAGGGCGATGTCAAGGACCACATATTTTTGTTCCAAAAATCTGTGGTGACTGTACAGTTTTAGGCAGTAATGTAGAACCTGCTTTTTGGGTAGAATAATATTAGCAAATGAAAAACAGACAAATACTTACTATTTTTCTAATCATTATTACCAGTTTGAGCCATGCCCAATATGTAATAAAAGATGGATCTGATCTTTTAAATTTAAAAAAAGTACCTCAAGAAAAGTCATATGTTGACCATAACGGACCATTAGTGTTCGCTGGGGAATATTTAGTTTATTCTTTGCATTGTTTTAATGCACAGACCAACAACCCTACCAATGTAAGTAAGATTGGATATGTTGCTCTTGTAAACGAATCTAAAAAATTTATATTTGAGCATAAAGTAAAATTAGAAAAGGGACATGGCTATGGCGATTTTTTTGTTTCTACAGAAATACCTTCAGGCAGTTATAAATTATTAGGATATACCCAGTGGATGAAAAATTCAGGATTATCTCAAGTATTTAAAGATGACATCGTAATCATTAATCCGTATTTAGCAGACCAATCCACATTGTTAGACATATCTCGTGGAGATGTCTTGCCCAATACTGTAAAATCAACTATAATTTCAGATTCGTCAACGCTAACCATTCGCACAAATAAATCTACTTATCTCCCTAGGGAAATAGTAAATCTCAATATCAAAAATTTCAAAGGGGCGTTAGGTCATGGTTCTTATACCATAAAAGTGAAAAGAAAAGAAGAAATAGCCATAGCATCGGCTATAAACTCCATCACATATGGTAACGCATACTTCAATGCCGATAAAGAAATAAAACAAACCATTGGAGACAGTATTTTTTTACCGGAACAAAGAGGAGAACTGATATACGGAACGGTAAAAAATACAGAAACAGGATTACCGACAGAAAACCTTCCTGTAGTTATTTCTATACCTGGAAAAGAATCGTTACTTAAATTCTCAGAAACGGACCAAAACGGAAATTTCTATTCTTACATACGTAAAGACCGTAAAAATCCTTTTGCCGTAATACAAGTTGAAAACCAAGATGGAACATATATAATAGAAAAAGGTGTACCAAAAAATATAGACCTAAGCGATTTAAAATTTTCAGATTTTAACCTATCAAGAGACCAAGAAGAATATATTAAAAATAGAAGTGTTTTAAATCAAATTGAAAATCAATTTTTTGGCTCAAAACCAGATTCGATATTAGAGAGTAATCCTATAGATATCTTTAATGGAGGCATACCAGAAGTAATTATTTTAGATGATTATACTCGATTTCCTACGCTGGAAGAGTCGTTGGTAGAAGTGGTCAAATTTGCAGGATTTAGAAAAGGAAATACTAATGATGCATATATTAGAATTGGGCAAGATTTTAAATCATATGACGAAGAGTATAACGACTTTCCTGCAATTGTTCTAATTGATGGAGTGTACATTCCCAATCACGAGCAAATAAGAACATATGACGCACGTAAGATTGAAAAAATAAGCTTGACAAGGGATCAATTTCGTTTAGGTTCAAAAGAGTATCAAGGTATTATTTCAATAGAAACCTTTAAAGGTGATTTTCTAGATAGTTATACTTCAAAAAACAGTTTAGTGGTACCTTTCAAACAACCCATATCTAAAAAAAACTACTTTGTTCAAACATACCAATTAGGAGATACAACTTTTGACCGAGTACCAGATTACAGAAGGTTGTTATACTGGAATCCACAATTTAATATTGCCGATAGTACTTATGATTTTGAATTTTACACCTCTGATCTAGAAGGTACCTATGAAATCATTTTAAACGGCTTTACTACATACGGAAAACCTTTAAGTATAATTAAGGAAATTGAAGTATTAAAAGTAAACTAAAGAATCTTTGAGATTAACATTTATAGACCTACTCTATAAGAATAAACTCAGAACGCCTGTTTAATTGATGGTCTCTGTCCGAACAAATGACACCGTTTACACATTTATTAATCAATTCGGTCTCCCCATATCCCTTCCCGGTAATTCTACTACTGTCTATACCCTCAGAAATAATATAGGCAACTGTTCTCTTAGCTCTTCGGTCAGAAAGCCATAAGTTATAGTCATCCTCTTCGCGACTATCTGTGTGCGAGCCTATTTCCACTTTTACCTCTGGTCTTTTCTTCATATACGCCACTACTTTATCTAGATTCTCAAAAACATCATTACGTAAGTAAGAACTATTCAAATCAAAATATATAGGTGCTAGTTTCAGAACTTTTACTAAATCTGCACCAATAACCGCAACCTTACTGCTCTCTTCAAGAATTACACGTGCGTTCTTAACTTTCTTTTCATCAGGTGTAGTAATCATAAAAAGCGACCCTTCTTCATACCCTTCTAAATTAGCGACAATGGAGTATTGACTTTCTTGACACGGTATTTCTATAGTATAATTACCTTGCGCATCTGTTTGTGCTTCACCGATATTTCCTCCTGATATGTTTTTCGCATTAATAGTTGCAAATGGCAATGGTTTCTCAGAATCCTTATCAACAGCATTTCCAGAAATACTTACTTTACAGTCAATAGTTTTTAAAGCATAAATATCATCGCCACCAATTCCACCTGTTCGGTTAGAAGCAAAGAAACCCGAACTGGTTTCATCATCGAATATTAATGAAAAATCGTCATTAGGACTGTTGATTGGGTTTCCTAAATTCTTAACCTTTCCTTGGTTTTTCAAATCGATGGAAAAAATATCTAAACCTCCTAAACCCGGATGACCGTCTGATGCAAAATATACAACATCAGAATCGGAAATAAAAGGAAAGGTTTCTTTACTCTCCGTATTAATCTTAGAACCTAAATTTTGAGGAATACCATAGCTACCAACATTATATACCTCTACCATAAAAATATCTGAAGCCCCTAATGTTCCTGGCATTGTAGTTTTATACAGATTTAAATAAGGTGTAGAACTTCTAGAGGTAGTTTCTAAGTCTCTACCCGTATAAAACACTAAGAACTTATTATTAAATGACGGAGCAAAATCTGACTCTTCATAGGTAGATTCATTACCCATATACGCATAATGTTCAAAATTATCCGCTAACTTGGTTTTGTTCACCATCTGCGCATACTGATTACATATGTATTTTATAGGTAATGCTAGGGCACCAGCCCATTAATAAAACGTTGTCAATAGTAGAATATGAAATGTAAACGCAGAAATACCTAAGGATAGATTTCTTTCAAAACGATGTTTTAAAAGCCAAAAAAGTTTGTAGTTCATGGATTATAATTTCTGATATATCAAGTTACAGAATCGCAAATATTCTAAAACAATAAAAAATCATTTAAGTAAACTAGCGAAATTGTAAGTAGCGTTTACAAGGTTTTCATGACTATTATTCATAGCTTCTTGTAACGTAGAAATACCTCTCACAATTGAAGAAACATATGTGAGACCAAATTTATTTTGCTGATTTACACTTATACTCACGGAACCACATAATGCTGCCACGGGTATATTTTTTATTTTGGCTGAAGTTATTACACCATCTATAGTTTTACCGGACAGCGTTTGTTCATCTAGCTGACCTTCACCCGTAATAATCCAATCTGCACCATCTATTGTGGTATCAAAATCTGCCAATTCTTTTATAAGATTAATCCCAGAAATTAGTTCCCCATCAAGAAAAGTAAGTGCACCACCTCCTACGCCACCAGCTGCGCCGGCACCATTTATTTTTTGTAAATCTATATTATAGTTGCTTTTAATAACTTCAGCTAAATTATGCAGACCATTATTCAATACTATAATTTCATTTTCAGAAGCTCCTTTTTGTGCTGCATAAATATAGGCAGCTCCATTTAATCCGTAGAAGTGATTAGTAACATCGCAAGCGACTTTTATTTTTACTTCTTTTAGTCTTACGTGTTTGTTTGAATCATCTATCGATTTTACTTTAGAAAGATTTTGACCAATAGGTACCAATTCTTTACCATGCTCATCTAAGAATTGATAGCCCAATGCATTTGCCATACCCATACCACCATCATTGGTAGCACTGCCGCCTATACCAAGAATAATTTCTTTAGCACCCTTATCAAGTGCATCATAAATTAATTCCCCAGTACCAGATGTTGTAGTTATCATACAATTACGTTCATCATCGCCCAATAATTTTAAGCCAGATGCTTCTGCCATTTCTATATATGCGATTTTAGTCTCTTCTGAATACAAATAAGAAGCATTAATGGGTCTAAAAAGTGGATCGCTTAAAGTTATGGTAATCTTCTCTCCATTAATATAGTATTTGGCAACTTCCATAGTTCCATCACCACCATCTGCCAATGGTTTATTGATAATTTCAGCATCCTTAAAAACCATTTGAAGTCCTTCTGCTACCGCATCGCAAAACTCGAATCCGGTTAAGGAGCCTTTAAACTTATCTGGTGCAATTACAAATTTCATAGCTATCGTATTAATTCAACATATTTGGCAGAGAGATACTGAACAGAACAATAGCAACAAAGTAAGCGAGTAAAATGGCAACCTCTTTTTTACCAGAATAG